>Ga0065711_1005493_pt1 | contig 24595 bp, 23 predicted proteins | sample Hoacrofraction12_FD_59098 | JGI IMG/M metagenome (GOLD analysis project Ga0065711, IMG submission 59098) | Hoatzin crop microbial communities from Cojedes, Venezuela - Epithelial fraction 12 v2 (version 2) | ecosystem: Host-associated > Birds > Digestive system > Esophagus > Crop | place...
TGTCCAAAACCAGGATGAACACATGCATCTGGGTTGCTGCTAACCTTTGGAGGTGGATGGGGTGTTCTCCAGCCTTCACTGCACTGCTGAGATACTGAGGGGTTGACTGGAGATGTGTTGCTGAAACGCCCAGGTTGCCTTCCCAGTGCCAGTCAAAATAGCGAGCTTGGCTTCTTTTCTGTGTTGGCTGCTGGCTCTGAGACCTCTCTGGGGATGGTGCTGGAAGGGCCAGCATGCAACTGCCCACTGATGATGGGCCCGGTGAACATGTCCTCAGGCTGAAGAAGTGAAAAATGACAGTAATTTCCTGCCCATGCCAACCAAGCAGAAACGTTCTCCCGTGAAGTTTTATGAGGCTGCAGAGACTGGAAAGGTATGAAAGGCAGAAAGAACTGATCAGTGGAGAGGGAAAAACTGATTGAAAGGAAATGAATGTTGTTGAAACCTTGTGGAAATTTAGAAACTTCTCTGAAGACCTGGGCCTGATTCTGACCCAGCATAGTGAGGCGGCAAAACCTCAACAAATCCAGCACCGCAGGTTTGCAGAGCCCTTCACAGAGACTTCAAGATGCTAAAAGCATGCAGGAACTGATGTAAAGTGTGGACACGAAGCAGATGGGTGCCTAGAGACTGGTGTTGCCCTGCCCTGATGCTAGAAGGGGTCTGTCACAAATATCATGTGTTTTGTGGGGTCTCATGGTGTCTTCAGGAGCAACCCAACCACCAGTGCTCCACGTGGGCTCCCTATGCCCTGCTCATTGGTGAGTTCTTCAGGGCATGGCACAGGAAGGGAGGTCTTACCTAACCCCAGGGCGCATCCTCTTATAGGCACGTATTTTCAGAAGTCCTGGCTCCAGCCCGGAGGTTGAGGCGCACACGGGGACACCTCCGAGCCCTGGCTCCTTCTTACACCTTCCATCCCCAGCAGCCAAAGCTGATGCTTTTCCAGAGGCTGGGTCTTTTTCCAGCTGTTTGAGGCATCAGGACCCAGCTTTTCCAATCTTTGTCCCCTCCCAGAGCCCTGTGCCTGTGCTGCAGACTCAGGAACAGGACGTCTTTGTTTGGTGGGGCACCAGCTGCTTCCCGTGGGCTGGACAGGAGGGGCTGAAGCAGCATCCTCTGGCAAGAGCCACCGGAGAAATGCCTGCTCTGGAGGTGGCTCTGTTGTGTCCTTGTTTGGCTCATGCACTGTGAGGGATTTCATTGATACTGGGAAGCCCAGAGGAGAAAGGGAGAAAGTAAATGTGAAACAAATTACAAAATGGAGAAAAAAAAGAGAAATCTTCTATTTTTTCATGTGAATTTTAGTATTTGTTGCATTCAACTCACCAAAATTCTGGAAAATAGGACAATTGCACTCAGTGCAGTCACACAGTTTCTGTGAGGTCTAAAACAAATGGCTTTTAGAAAGAATCACCTTTCTTCTTTGATGTTTCACTTGAAAATTCGTGAGTTCTGATAGAGAAACAATGCTTTTTGAAGGATCCAGTTTGAGCTACGGGGAGAATACAGACACAATTTTCCAAACGAGGGGCAGCATGAACTTTTTGCAATCCCACAGCCAGGTTTATATACGAACTCATTGCTAACCTTGTTGTTAACCTTACTGTTGCTATCTCATAGGCAACATCCCTGTGCCATGAATACCTTTCCCCCCTGGACGTCCAAGTACTTTGTAGACAAAGGCGGGTTTATTATCTAGGTGTTAGAGATGGAGAAAACAAGGGGTACAGATAGAATTGGTCTGGCATAATACAGTTTTTTACACCTGAACTAATAGCTTGAGACTCCCTTCATTGTTGCTGGAGACAAACAGACGCTTCTATTAATTTCATCCTAATACAGATGATAAAAAAAATCAGATGACCGGCTTCAATGTATTTATGCAGTGTTTGTGATGGGCACCTAAGGGCAGAGGAGGGGGGAGGAGAGCCATGCATCTATATATACGAGTATTTTTTCTCTTTAACTACCCATGCAAGATATAAATATCTGAATATTCACAGGCTCTTTCCTCTACTAGTATGTGATGATGGATGGACAGATAACCTTTCCCCATAAAAATATACATAGTTAAGGGTAAATTTTTCATTGTCATCTCCAGCTTGTGTTTAACAATTTCTTTTCCTCATTTTTTTTCCCTTGGAATATTGTTGTGGGTGGAGAGTTCTGACCTGTGTCTAACATAATATTCTTGGATGGGTTTTTTGAGTAATGGCACTGTTATTGTACAACCTCCAGCAAGAACAATTTGCGAAGTGTTACAAACTTTTCAAAATGACCTGACAACAGCTCTCCAGCCAAAGTGGTTTTGCAGGGATCTGTTCCAGCATCCCAGGGCTTGGAACGAGGGAGGCAGAAACAGGCGTCGGAGGTCTGTGCAAGCTGCGCTTCACTTCAGGTTCGTAATGTTGGTAAAGGGGCTTGAGGTCTGATGCTGCAGCCCCCATGTAGAGGAGTTGTTCCCTTTGGGGCAAGAGAGGTTCAGCGTGCTGAATGCTTTTGGAATAGCCTAAGCCTGGAGTTACAGGGTCACCTTTATGACCATCTCAGAAGGTTTCTCTTCACCCATGGCCATCTACTACACAAGTGCAGAGAAGGGATGTGAACAAAGAGCCAGCAGACTTGTGATCAGACCCTGCAAGGACCCTACAAACAAGAAGATGGTCACAGGAATGTAGATATTGAAGCCTCATTCATGGTCATGCTGTTCCCCCAGGCTACCATCCAGTCCTGCCTCTGGGACGTCAGTCTATTTTCTTTAGACTTGCTCACGGCAAAACACAGGTCCAATTGCCGTGAAATTAGGGAGAAACTCTACCTAAGAGGGACCCCGATGCAAGTTGCTGCTATAGGAACCAAGGTCTTCATAATGTAACATGGGCTGATCTGGTGCGTCTAGAAGCCCCAGTGTTATTTTTGCTAAGATTTTTAGAAATTAATTTATTCTTCCCTGTGGGGTTTGGGTCCCATGAGGGGCTGAATGGAGAAGGTGAATGTTCACAACCAGGCTTTAAATCTGCCAAAAGCCAATTGTCTACCAGGATATATTACACAGGCTGTGGCAGACAGGTCTAATGTGCGACTCCTTGTGCCGTCACGCCAATTCTCACAGCAATGTGAGAAATCGGATATGGTGTCTGGGTCAGAAGGGGTGGGACCCTAACATTATATTAAGGTGCTTTGATGGTTATTGAAGGATTTAAGGGGGTTTTTGCTGCATGGGTGGGATGAGGAGACAGTGGGGGAGAGAAAGAGCAGGTTCATGAGCTGGTTTGGAGAAGCCTTCAGAAGTGTGGTGGGACCCAGAGTGGCAAGAGCACTGAAGCTAACAGCCTGCAAATACTGGTGGGGTGATGATGGATGGATTTGCTGTCTGCAATGAAGCAGTGACTGAACGCATCAGTCACGGACCCGTGCCTGCGTGTGCTTAGTGCTGTACAAACACCCTCTGCTGTGTCCTGTGTGTCTCAGGCCCTGAGAGGGGTCAACCTCTTTCCACTGGTGCCAATTGGTGCTGTGGGTCCCTCACTGTGCAGGTTAGCAGGATCTGGCCTCCACTCCTACCTCACCCCTTCCAGAGGCAAGTGTCTCTCTTTGGTGTGATGAGTATGTGGGACCTCAGCAAGATTCTGTGGCCAGAGTGCCGGGTGCTGCACAAACACAGCAAAGCTGACATAACCATAATGAGGGAAAAAGGCTGACTTTTGGATTACAGAACCAAGGGCAGGGATGAAACAAGCGATCTGGGTGGCAGATTAGATGGTTGGAAATCTTCCCAAATTGCCTGAACCCTCTTAACTGTGGGAGCCCCATACTTATGTCCCCCTCAAAGCAACCTCTGCCCATGGTGTTGCTCCACCCAGTGAGACTGAAAGCAGGGATGCAAGCGCATCACCAAATTTGCCTGGACTCACAAAGATGTGTGACTAAAACCCCCTTGCTCCCCACTGAACAAAACTGTGGGCAGCAGATCTCCTGCCTTCATTCCCTTGTGATGAGCCCTTCCTCCTTCGTGCTAACGCGCTCCTCTGGAAGCAGTAAAGTTGGAATGAACCTATATTAAAATAATAGAAAGACCCCAGAGGATCTTTAACCAGGAGACCTTTAATAATTACTACCTCCAAGACTCTTGCTACTCCATTTGAACCAGGATTTCTCATGCTATCTGAGTCCTGGAGCAGAGCTCAGGTCCGTTCCCACAAGGCTTATGAATGCCACGTGACTTAATTGTCCTTGATATTTTTCTAGTCCCGTCAAGGGCTTCCTTGGAAATGTTATATAGCTGAGAAAAAGTTTATTATTTGCTGTCAGGGGGCAAATAACACCAGGGCATCTCTGAAGACGTCTATAACGTATCTGCGTAATGTGAAGGTTAAAATAAATCAGTAAAAAGAGCCACTCTCCTGAGGCCAATAGACTGTAAAATATTTCATCAGAAGGCCTGGATATTATTGCGCTTGTAATTAATCTTCCTGGTAATAGCACGGCCTGTTTCTCCTGCCGCCTTATCTCACTCAGTGTTGTCGCTGGCCGCTAGATGTCGGGGAAAACCCTTTCTGCATCGATTTTGAGGANGTTTCTCCCAAAATTGGGANATGCTNAGTTTCTTCGTTCGTATGAGGTCCGGGAAAATNCCTGGTGTGGTTGGGAAGTGGAGATGCCTTGGCTGCTGCTTTCAGCTGCCAGTGTATGAGCTGCAAAGCGGACCTGTCCCCCAGCTTGTCCCCTTGGTTTGCAGCCACGGATCACTTTGCATAACTGATGAGGCTTAGCACTGGCAAAACTATATCCATAGCACTGACCATCTTTCACCCACTGCATGCAAATCATCTGTATTTTTATCATTACCCCCCCGAATTTTACCTGGCTTTTAAACCCAGGCTTTCCTGAGCGTTTGTAACCCTTCTGTTTTCAGATCATCACATTGCAAGCCTGCCGTGGCTTGATTTTTATGACCAGAGGGAGTAGTTTTTTTGTCTGTGAGTGCTGGGGACAAATCTTGTGCAACAAATACATGCCTGCAAGGAGCCACGGCTCAAAATGGACTTTGGGAGTCTGTGGTCAGAGAAAGGTGGTGAGAGAGGACACTTTGTGGGGGATTCTCGCATGCAAGGAGGCCGTCTTGGTGCAGATGTTCCCCTCCTATCATGCACACCCGGTTGAGGCATGAACCTCCTCCCCGGGAAGGGTCAGACTCCTTCACTGAAAGAATCCAGCAGGAAGGTGCCAGAGATCCACATGTCACTCCCTGTCTCCAAGAGTGGTTGCAACACTTTTTTTTTCACACAGGGGAAAGCGGGACAAATGCAAAGCGGGAGTCCCACAAGACGGAAATGCTATTGAAATGTTTTCTTGTTAATTAGCCTCCTCAGCCGTGTGCTTCCTGACTCTTGAGCAAGAGCTGATTGCTGCAAATAGCTCTGCCTCTCAAAGCCATGACCTGCCGGAGAGGGCCAGCGCTCTTGTGAAGGGTTGTGTTTGGAAAGAGGATGCTTGAAGGTAAAAGGAGGAGGACAGGGAGGGGGTCTCTGTAATTTGGAGATGATAGAAGTGATCCTGCCTGTCATGTCTCTTGGGGGTCCTCCCTGCTCTAGGTCTGCTGTTGCTTTTTAGCCCAGCCTGCTGCAACTTGAAAGTGGGCTTTTTTCCCTGTGTTAGAAAACAGCAGGGTGGGGAAATCTTCTCATGGTGTATTTTAATTCATAATTTTCCTCCCAGTAATAGAATCGTAGAATCACAGAATCGCAGAATGGTTTGAGTCAGAAGGAGCTGTGTAGATCATCTCATTCCAACCCCCCTGCCATGGGCAGGAACTCCTTCCACTAGACCAGGTTGCTCAAAGGCCCAATGTGCATGGCCTTTTGCAGAGGAGGCTGAGAAATTTGTGGCTGGGTCTTCTTGGCGAGTACATGTTTGGATTGATGCGGCATGTATGAGTTTTGCTGCGATCGAGAGAGGCTGCGGCCGTGGTCACAGTGCTGGGAGCCAGAGATGGTTTTTATAAACATAAATTACAGGTGTGACCCATGTTTCTTTCTTGCCAGGGTGTTTGCTGCAGGCAGGCACCCCAATGCATCCTACCCTAGCTCAGGCAATGCTCATCCGTCTCCTTCATCCAGCTGGAAAGGTTTCAGTATATTCCAATATGGTGAAATGCTGAATATTTGCCACAAAAGAAACAGATCAATCTTTGCTCTTTTCTGTCTTCTTTTCTACTTGTCTTTCCTCAGCAAGGACAAAATCTCTTGTAAGCTGCTTGCAGAAGGACTGTATGCTTAACGCTACTGAGAACGGGATTTGATTCACCACCTTCACGCTCAACCTGTTGAGGTCAACCTCTTTAACCATAACCAGTCCTTGTGAACTGTGGTGCCCAGAAGTAGGATATGTGTGGGTGATCGGATGTCTCTGGCTACCAGTGCTGGTTTTGAAGACGAGGTGAACGTCCCCCTCCTACTCTGCTTTCCCTTGTGGTGTAAGTCTGGGTGGTAGAGCAGCAGAGACTCCTTTTTTATGGGACATATATAGCAGAGCCTGTAGAATTTCACATTCTTGGTCACAGAGGAAGCTTTGGGACAGAAGAAAGCTCAAGACACCACCTAGTCTAAATGCCTACACTGAGGACCATGCTGCCATTTCATAAAAACCCACAGTAGAAAGGAGTCCAGACTTTTTCAGTGTTTCTCTTCCACTGACTTGGTAAGTTTCCTCTGGAGCCATCCTAGATTTGCTGTGCTGCAAATGACGGCAAGACAATCATCACATTCTCTCCATGGGCTTCTTTTGTCTAAGCTGTTGTCACTACTCCATCAGTCTGTCTTTGTAAGATGTATTTTCTTCAGTCTCTTATCATCCTTTCTCTTCTGTGAGCTTTTCCTGTGTTTGATCACCATTGGACTGCGCTTTTTCACAGTGTTGATGGTGTTTAAAAATGTCATGTCTCATATATATGGTTGGATGCTGAAGATTAAGTTAAGATGAAAAGAGAGAGGGTTAAGATGACTGAAAAAAGGCCTTCTCTTTTTGAGGGCAGATCTAATTCATGCCTGTCAGTCTCTTCCTTTCTGGACTAAAGTTGCAGAGCTTAGTTAAAGAGACATTTAGATTTTTTTGTTTTCCCTCCAACCTGAGACGAGATAGTGATTGTGTCTGTTAACTGGCTTACAAGGCACAGTTGATTTCATGCCCAAGTGTGAGGTGCCTTCCTCAGAGAAGCAAAGGCCTTTCTCGTTGCTTGGACCTTCTGGACGTTTCCTGGAAACCAAATGAACACCACAGTCCGGCAGAGGCTGGGAGGCTGTTGTGGCAAAATGAGTTGGAGCAAAAGATAATCTCCTATTTTTATACTGCACAACTCCTTGACCGGTTGGGATTCCTCCAAGAGCCAACTGGACATGATGAATAGCGGTAATTTCAGAGCTATGCATATTCTCACAGGGTGCAGTTTTCCACAACTACTGCATGATGAAGAGGGGGTGAAAAAATAAGGTTTCTAATCAGTTCCAAGTCAGCAGCCTGGACTTTATCCTGCAGCTTCCAGCTGGTGAGGTGTTTACAAAGGAACGACTCGTGCTTGCAGCAAACGTAAGCCATTGTCCTGTTTCCAAAACACTAATTTATACAGTTTTTGCTAGAGAAGTTGGGAAGCAGGTGTCTCCTTCATCCGGATTGAAAGACATCGCTCTATTGCATAATCTTCCCTACAAAATTGTTTCCTCTGAGGATATTTTCTTTGCGTGTCGCATCCTTTACTATGGGGGTTTTCTTTGCTATTATTTCTCTCCTTACAGAACTGATATGCCAAGACCCCGAACTACACCCATATCCCTTATTGCAGTCTCACTTGTAACATAATGAGTAACACACTCAACACAGCCCTGTCCTTGCAAAATAAATTCCCCCAAGGAGTTGGATATTGGATCCCACCATGACCAAGCCGTATTCGGGCAGACTCCATGCTAGAGCCAGGGATGTGAGAATTAAGGTAAAAGTGCCCTCTCGTGGCAAATAGAGTAGGTATCATTCGTCATCATTTTGGGGAAATCCTTAACGGCACTGGGGTTGTGATTCGTGTATGGTTTCTAGTCTGCACACACCTTATTGAGGTGGACAGTGTCCCTTTGAGGTCTTTGTGTTGGTATGCTTCAAATTCTTCCTCAAGACACCCAGAGGATAACAGAGTTGGTTTTCCTGAGCCACCCACTACTGGAGGATGGCAGTGGTGGGCTCAGGGAAGAAAAAAATGTGTTCTTGGGTCCAGAGATAACTAGGAAAGGTGTTGGGCTTGCAGCAGGGTGGTGGGTGGGAGCCTGGCTCTCGGGAACACACAGCCAACAGCAAGCTGTCAGGGTCTGGAGTTTCTTTTGCTTCAGGTAGATCTGCTGGGAATGAAATGTTTGCAGCTGCAGAGCAGAAACCAGACTGGGGCAACCCTCCCGCCTGGAACCATGAGCCGGCTTAAAACAACACTCTTTCTAGAAGAGATGATTTAATAACAAGAAATGTAATAAAGCAATCTGGGGCTTTTGTTCTGCCTGTTCTCAGGCCTGTGATTCAGTGCTGCTCGCTAGATTAGCTGTTCCTGCACATTGTCTGAAGCAGTCACACGTTACGTACCTAATTAATCAGAAACCCGGGTAGACCTGTGCCTCTCTGATAGGAACCGTAAAAGGGGAGCTTTATGGACCTTTTTCCTTCTTTCCCTTTTTGTTATGAGAAGAGACATGGGGTTTTCTTTGCAATAATGATTACTCTGGAGTACCGTGACATCTTCTATGCTCCTGCTTGCTCTACCACTTCCCTTGCTCCACGGAAGACAGATTTATGTCTGGGCTAGATGATTCTGCTTCTGAGGAATTCACCACATAGGGAAGGCAAAAAGCAGAGCAGGAATGGGGTTGGGTCCTCCAGTCTAGCTCAGCCATAAAGCTTTAGGCAGATAGATGAATTCTACAGGCACCTTGAGATATCTGCTGCTCTTCTGTCCAGAGAAGGTCAATGTGTCCTCCGCATCCCACCAATGGGTGGGATGGTTGCTACCTCAATTACCTGGCTTTGCTGTGCAGCACCTCAGGCTCCATACTTCATCTTTGATTCCAATGGCATTTTGGTGGGTACAGCTAGGATCTCGTATTCTTTTGTGCTCATATGATCAAAGGTGACTGAAAGTTCCCACCTGAAGACACTTCTTCAGTCAGTGAGGATGGATGAGAGAAGGCCAAGCCATGGTGCTTTATGGGGACTGCAGTTCAGAGGCACTGTGGAGGCACAGGGCAAATCAGAGGTTACTCCTTCAGGACAGGAATGAGGTTTTGGTCACTTGCTGGTGTCATAGGGTACCTGTTTGAGGAAGGTTTGTCTTTTACAGGACCTAATACAAGGCACACTTGACCCAGCACTAGGCCCTTAGATACTTCTGGGGTACAAATGGCAGCAATGCTAACAACGGCCATAGACATACACTTTGCTGGGTGAAGAGAAGCAGCATTACAACTGCCTGTCACGACGATGGAGGTATAAAAAAGCCCTAAGCATTGCTGTTCCTTCCACACATTAGTGGTAAAAGGGAGGAACCAAAAACGACGTGAAGTGCCCAGGCCAGAAAGCAATGGGAGGAAATGTCAGCACAGCAGAGCCTGGACTGTTCAAAATCATGAATCAGCCCTTCGCTAGCAGCTGGCTTGACGTTCACGAGATTATATAATAACATTCAGCTTTGACAGCCATGGTTTTCAGATCCACAATTTCAGTTTGTTACGACTATGTCAATTTGTGAGCTGCTGTTTTCATCTGGAAGCTCTTGGTGGTCTACCTTTGAACAGGAGGTTGGGCTAGAGACTACTGCAGGTCCCCACTGGCTGGCACTGCTATGATTGCATGATGCCCACATAATCCCACAACTTAAAGAGTAGTTGGGTTTGGTCTTACTCCCAACTGGGAGGCCTTGAACAACTCATTTCAACTCTGTGGAGCCCGGACTCCAATCAGAGTCCTGCAGGTCCTTCAGGAGAATAAAGGTCCCCCTCCGAAGGTACTGATCTCCATGGGAGCCTCAGGATGCTACTGCAGTAGTCATGATTGATAATAGCACTATGTTGGGGGGCCACTTTATCAGGAAACACCACGACGGGAATTATAATCACCATTTAAAGGCATTTTCTCCCTCCCTCTGGTGGGTTATCAGATTACAGGAAACCAGAGCAGTTCTGCTGCCTTATTATGAGAGATGGATGCTACTGTTTGGAGCGTTTGACCATCGATCTGCTTCCCCGACACCCTCACTCATCAGGGGATGCACTGCTCATTTGATGTGTGAAGGCTACCCAAAGCTCTCTTGCTTTTCTCCTTCCTGGCTGGTGGATTTATCTCTGTTTTGCAAAGCACCAATATTTATTCTGCTGGTTCCCCGAGCTTTCCCCTCCCAGCAGCAAGCTTACTTGCATGGAAAGATGGATCTCTATTTTCTTAAATGCTCAGGCAATTAGGTTCATTCTGCAAGTGGTCCCGGAGGGGAGTTCTGCAGTCAGCCCTGCTTTTGGCTGCAAATCCTTTTTCAATATGGCAACAGCCTGTAGCTGACCTCTCCTCAACCCGGACTGTGCAGCTAATGCTTCCCAAACCCCTGATGGCCACGCTTTAGGGGAAGTCAGCATCTCTGCAGGCCTCCAGATGGGTTTCGGTGGGGTTTGTAGCCCTCTCCCTGTGCCTTCTCCATCCTTCCCTTGGACGAATGCAACACCCCTTGCAGCCCTGGGAGGACACAAGTTCATGGGTCCATGTCGAGCATCCAAAGGGGACTGCCTCTCAGATGAGACTTCTTATGGCACCCACCACCATCTTTCCAGGTCCTGATATCTGGTAGGCCAGTTCTTGTGCTTTGATTAAACCCTTGCTCCCCATCTGAGCTTGGGGGGTGGGACTCAATCATACTGTTCTCAGGGACAACATGGGGGTCTTGACAGACAGAAAGTGCCTTGGTTTCTCCTCTACTTTAGGTTCCCTTCTCTGCTCTCTGGTCTGTTCTCAGCACTGTTCTGCTGCGAGGTCTATGTCCCAGTGCTGCAGGACAGATGTAGCCAGGGTGATTTACCCTGAGTGACCACTAACAATTTTATTCATCTTAAGCCAGATTCTGCTCTCAGCGTGCAAGCGCTTTGGCTGAGACTCTGCAATCCTTATGACTGATATCACCTGTATTTGCATCGCTGTTTATTTTAATTTACCCAAGAGTTACAGCTACCCTCACAGCCTGTTTCTCTTTGCACCAGCTTAATCCTCACCACTGTGATCACCTTCACAAGCGTTTCTTTTCTAAGCACATTTTGGGTTGCAGTCATCTGGCTTGCTTTCTACTTGGCTCCCTAAGAAAGCACAACTTATACGACCATGTTCTGCACATGCCTGTGTCTGTCTGTTTATCTCTTCAAAAACCATTAAGGCTGTTGGCCAACTTAAGCCAGAGAAAGAGGGAATTTCTAATAAGTTTTGTGAACCCAAGCAAGCAAGAGAAAGAAATTCTGCTGATGGTCAGTGAAAAAAAGGGCTGAGGAGTGAGCACAACCCTTGCTAGACATCAAAAAAACCAAGGTATGGGGGACCAGAGTCCTTCAGTTGCACCCTCATGGAAATAACTTTCAAGCATTTGTATAATTTGCTGTTCAAATATTACAGCATCTCAGAGCTGCGACCAATTAACCCTGAAGTAAACTGAGGTGGGATATGGGTATTTCAAGGGTAAATAGCACAAATGTCTCATAGAGTTTCCCGTCTATGTTTTATATCGAAGAAGACTGGTGTGAAGTCACCAGGCAGGTTTTTTAAATTGTTATTATTATTATTAAAAGGCCGTCTGCCATGGCAGACATAAAAGAGATATCATGTTCATTGCTCATTCCTCGGGCTGTGCCGCACATGTTCGAGAGCGCACAGATCCTGCCGAAAAGGAATTTCCAGTCCAGTTAGACTGATAAATTGTCGCTTCCCCACAGAGACTCCTGTTACATGTTTCAGCTTAGCGAGAGCTTGGTATCATTACAAGGATGCTTTCCACTGCCGGCGTGCGGCACAGAGACTGCCTTTCCCGGCAGGGAGGTTTGCCTGGGTGTCTCAGCAGCCTTCCACTGTGCCGCATGGTTTTAATGCCAAAGGAGAAGTATTTTATATATCTGTTGGGTGAGGGTGTGGGAAGGGGCAGCCAAGGGGGGGGTCTGTGATCCTCCCTGCCCATGCCTGGAAGCAGAAATTAGGCATGGTGTGTCCCTGCAATCTCTGGAAAGACTGCACTCCTCTTGCTTACCTTGACCATGAGTATCCCATGGGTTTTCCTCCTAAATCCCTGAACTACCCCACCTGATTCAGTCTGACATGAATTTAACAGGGCATCACAGAAAACACTCACAGTGGCACTGTGTTTTGCATCCTGTGAGGGCTTTTCTGTGTGATCCAGATTGGAGGTTGAGTTGTGCCCCCCGCTACGGCTGAGCAATGCCCCATGCCACAACCCTTGTTTGTGTGTGCTGCCATTCCTATTGAAGCTGATGGGATTGGTCACCTCCAGAAGTATGACTCCGGCTGAAATTCAGCCTTTTTCCAGGCCAGGATCCATAGATGCTTTCAATTGTTTCTCCTGGTTAGAGTGCATTAATTAGGGGTGGGCTTTGCCCTGAGTCATTGTAAAACGAGAAAGAGAAACTCATCTCCATTGCAAGGATGGAGATTTGTGGTCTGCAGCCAGTTAGAAAGCACTAGGTCAGGAGCATCAACAGCAGCTCTGAGGCAATGACAGGCATAGGTAAAGGCTTCAATTGCGTATCAGGCCATTTTTAGCTCAGTGAAAGGAATAATTATTGTCCTGTGTATCTTAGGGACAGTGAAATGCGGCACGGTTACCTCAGTGAAACACCCAGCAAGCAAAGAAGGTTTCTGCTGCTTTTTTCCCGACAGAGGATACCACTCTGCTGGCAATAGACTCTCATTATGACTTTTGGAAAACCCTGGTATCCCTCTCCACAAGCAAAACTGGCCCAGTAAGATGATTCGACTCTGTCTACATGGGCTTGTTTCAAGATTTCTGCTTGTTTTTTTCATACTGGTCCTATCTCAACTCTTCACTTGTTTTCTCCAGATGATAAAAATGCGTTAGAAATACAATCTAAAGGAAGGCTGAGAAACAGGGGTTTTGGGGCGCAAACCACAGCTGCATACAGACCTGGGGATAGACTGAAGATACGGCTCCTTTTGTTTGATTGTTCACATATTTGATACCTGTGGGTATATGCTACAAACAGTCAACATCCTATCAAAAAATAAGAATTGGTGTGTTTCCCCTTGTCATGTTTAACCTGGCAAGTTTGTCCTCCTGGGTGAAATGATCCATTTTGAAGTCCCAAATACTCGCAGCCTCTCAGCAGCATGGTATGGGGATGTTTTTCTGGTGGAGCAGTGGTTAGTGTACTTGCAGAATGGAAGAAAGTGTTAAAAATATTGGAGACTTGGAGACAGGAAACCAAAAACCTGGGGATAATATGTGGAAAACCATGGGGTTTGAGAATTTGACCTTGTAGACACACAGGACACAAATCTTTCCTATCCCTCCACGAGGCAGGCATGACTTGGACACCATGGCTGGGGCAGGACGAGAAAAGCTTGGAGTGCTCCAAAGGGAAAAATAGAGCAGGACACATGGATTCGCTCATCTACAAAGGCTTGGCTGGAAATTTAAGAATTTAAATGAACTCTGCAGCAGGAGAAATACACCAGGCCATCATAACAAACAGCAGGAGATACAAGTGCAAATTCACTTCGCCATTGTCCTGCCAGACTCCAGCGATAAAGCCGGGGTTGGCAGAGGGCGGGTGGATGGGAGGAGACAGAGCACTCCCGTGGAGGCAGGTGCTGGCAGGACGAGATTAAAATGTCCCTGACTTGTAAAGGGGAAGCGGAAGAGCAAGAGGAGATATGATAAACCTGTAATACCAGCCGAGGAGACGTTTAGGACTTTCTAAACCTCTTGCGATCAGCACTGGGGACTCCTGGTCTCTGCAAGGACTGCTGTACTTAGAGCGATGTGCAGCAATGCACCCTGATTTAAAAGGATTTCTGCTTTCTGTTTTGGGGTCTCCACTGTCTACCAACTATGGACCTTGCTGAAGCTTTTACAGCATCTGGGATGTTCACAGCTTCTCCCATGTAGATCTTCTAGGGTGTATTAAGGACAGAAACCATACACCTGCTTTTCCTCAGTGGGGACATTTATATTGTCTCTCTCTTTCTCTTTCCCTCCCTCCTTCACAAAACATGTTGGAACTCAAGTACTTTGGAGACTTCTGCTTTTCTGTCAAATTAACTGGAAATTGTTGAAGGGGCTCAAAAATTACTAGAGAAAAAGCAGACAGTCCATCAGACAGATATATGCTCCCTCCCACACGCTCCAAGAGTGACTGTACAAACTTCGTCATCTTAGGATGCAACAAATCACTCCCACCTTCAGCAAACTCTGGCAGCAAAGAGAAATTGCAGCTCTTAGTATTTCTGAGCAGTGGAGTTGCTGTACTTATATTTTTCCTTTGCAAATATCCTATTTCTGCAGAAGAAGGAGTTAGAGCCCGCAACACGGTTTGATTTTCTGTAATTCCTTTTGTGCTTGCTTCAGGGTGGCAGGGGTGATTTATATGAAAAAATTTGATATAAATGACTGTAAATTGTGAAATGTGTGGGTAGGAGATGCTGTGGATACCTGTGATGTCCGCTGTCACAGCCAGGGATAAATAGAGAGCCTCACATGAAGGTGTGGTATCTTTGTGTTTCCTTGAATACAACTGGCTGTATTGTGGTGGAGAGACAGGCTTATGGACATTTGATTTGACCAGCTTAGACACCAGGCAGGGTCAGGGTGCTTGGCCTGTGATCTGTCCCATGGATGAGAGAAGTCACAGGGAACTGGTCTGCCAACAAACTCTGTAAGCCCTTGCGAATGGCAGCAGGCTCCTGATGGTAAAAAAACAATTCTGCTCCAGCTGCTGTGCCCTCAGTTGTCCCTCTGTCCTGCAGCCCTGGAGCTCTCCTTGTCTGCCCACATAGCTGTGTCCTTCTCAGGCTTGGAACAGCCTTGTTCACCAATTAGGAGAGCACCAAAACTCAACGTTGCCTGTGCAACTGAGGAGCTTTGATCCAGCCATGCCCATGCACCACACTGTTACTGTGGAAGGGTTGACTTTGGGGTCCCTTTCATGGTGTAGGGTTATGGTCCACTTTGTCCCCTACAGGTCCTCTTTGTCCAGACCACAGGAGGAGGTGAGCAAACCATGGGCTGTCTCCCTTCTGCATGAGTGAATCTGACTTTCAGGACAGGGTTTTGCCTTTTGCTCACCTGACAGGGTAGATTTTGGGGAACCCAGCCAGGTCTCTTATTTCACCAAGGGTGCAGCAGTGGAAGAGAAGCCAGCAGCCAAATGGGGCAAGACTGAGAAGGGTGGACCTGCCTGCAGAGAGGATGGGGAAGTCGTGCCCTGCTCTCCACCCTGTCTCCTCCTGCCCTTTGCCTGTAATATTTACTTCAGCCATAAACCTCTGAAGACACCAACATTCTCTTACTGTGTGCCCATGTTTTAGATGCTGGGGGCCTTAAAATCAACTGTAGCTCCTACACTTTGTCTTAGTAAGGCAATAAATAACAGGTACATCTAAGGAGCATTGAGGTGCTGTGTTGGTATAGAAAAGAACAATCAGCTTCTGATGATGGCCTAAGAAAGGGTTGCAAATGGCATGTCTCTCTGCGGTGGGGGTTAGGCCCATTTCTCCCTTGGATCTGGAGTCTTTGACATAGATTTAAATGCTCCCTGCAGAGTTGCCTTTTTGTCAGTGCCTAATTGTTTTCTTGGCAGATATTTTCTTGTCCATATGGCAGAGAAAATATCAGTTGAAAGGGAAACCACAGAACTGGGGTTGTTCTGCTGCTCTGAAAGTGGCTGGAGAACCCAATTCCCAGCAAGGATTGTTGTGGGTTGGTCCTCCCCTTTCCCTTGGGGCAAGATGCATTAGGCTTAGCCCTGGAAGGCTCCCAGCAAAGACCCTTTGATGGCAGTGGGTGCTTTGAAGAGGGATGTGCAGTGAAGAAGTCCCCCACAGTGGTACAGGGAAGCAGAGAAACTTGGGACAGGAGACCGAAATTTGGAAAGGACCATCACTGAATTCAGTACCCTGCTGTCACAGACAACTTCTCAATGGGGTCCAATACAAACAATGCTTACTCTTTGCTTTCCACCCCCAGAACATCACCCAGATCATCCTATAGCACATCAGTACCAACATACTAATGTGTAATATTAGTTACACATAGTAATGTGCTGCAGGACAAGGTTAAGAGAGACTAGTTTCTGAAGATTCCCACGGCTGCAGGGTCCCCAGGCACGTGTGCCTCATGTCACTGGAGAAAACGTGCTTGTGAAGAAGCCTGCTGCACAAATGCTCTGGTTTTGGAGCGCTCCCATGGGAGGTTATTTTGCAGCTCAAAGGCACCAGCAGCCAGAGGAATGCCTGAACCATGGCGCAAGGAACCACAGCCTTTCCTACATCTTTACAGCACCAGTAGCCTGGTCCGTCTTGGGATACGTGCTGAAATAAAATCATGGTGGTCCTGGAGTCCAAGAAAGAAGTTTAATGGCTCACTTCAGCTGGAAACGGGAAGATACTCCATAATGCTGTGGGTCTTCCAGGCGGGTTTGAGCTGATACCCAGGGATGCCATTGTACCCTGGGGTGGGAGGAGACGGCTCCTGTCTGCATGGGTCAAGCAGAGGTAGTGGTGGAGCTGCTGGATCCTGTTGTAACCAGGGTCTGTCCTTTGTCCCACACTGCTATCCAGGAGATAGGAGGTCTGGCTGGACCAGATTTCAGCATCATGTGACCTTCATGGTATCTCCCCAGGCTGTGTTCTCTGGAGCTGCATGGAGGAGTCCACTGTGGTGTCTGGCAGGCTGGATGTGGTCTGCGAGCTGCCAAACCATAAGCATGGTCCCAGACAACAGACAGAAACTCCAGAGGTGGGAATCTTCCCCAAGAGGAAGAAGGAGACAACCAGATGGGCTTTTGGACTTTTCTTCCTTCCTCAATTTCTATAAACATAAAAAGAAATTGGACAAGGCCACAGGTTTATAGCCAGCCTTGGAAGAGCTGATATCCAGTGTTCGGGAAGAGTTTTGGTATTACAATTTTTTCTCAGTGGGAGACATTCCCGTAAAGCTCCCCCGGACTTGGACGTGGATATTGTTAAAGCAGGTGTCTTTGTTTTTAAGAGATGCCGGAGCTCTGATGTTTCTTTTGTGTCTGAACTGAGTGTAAAATTGTCAGTAAGGCTCCTCTGGGCTGTTCGACTTCTCTTTACACAGACAGAGCCACCTCCACTGGGCACTGCCTGCTTGAGGAGGGGTGAGTGCAAGAGGACAAGAATAGCCCCTGAAATCCCATAGTATTTACTAAAAAACAGTGGGGAAAAGCCCCCTTTGACTCTCAAGCCAATCTCCACCTGTACAAAAATCAGCCCATGCCCCCCTCTCCTTTTTTCCTGCTTTGGACAGAGCATCTTCAGCCAAGGTGACCCCCATCAACCATCTTTTACTGCTTAGATTTAAAGGAAGCAGTAATAGGTCATTACATCCCTAGGAGAGGACTGTCTGTTCCTCTTGCACCTCAGTCCCTCCTCTCTTGGTCCCTGAAGGAGCCACTTTGAAGAAACAACCCCTGGCATGTCCAAAGTAGTTTGTGAGAGGCAGACTAGGCTTTCGGGGCTGGGTCCCAGCAGGGCAGTTTGTTGGTCAGTCCATATATCACTCCACATGGACTGCAACGTGACATCCCCATCATAATATCTGTGAGGAATCTCTTCCTCAGCATCTTTTATGTTACACTAACATCAGTGCTTTAGAGTTGCAAAGGGAGAACGAGGATTACGTGTTGCTAGTTATAGGTCAGAAAACATAACAATCTGAATTCCTCCTTTTTTCATTAAAAAATAACAACTTGCAGTTAACAGACTGTTTCATTACAATGGGAGCTTAGGGGGGAGGACTACCATGGCTTTGAAGCAAATGGATCCGTGTCCACGGGTCTTTGCTCGCTCAGATGCTGGCTTTGCTATTGGACAAAGGCAACGGCTATCCCTCATGGAAGAACCTTATCCTGGGAACTGGAAAGAGTTTCACTCGATTTCTAGTGAACTCTGTGGAATCTAATGCTGTTCCAGAGCTCACAGAGCACAATCGCAGCTGTTTAATAAAGCTCTTGTCATTACCACAAACTGGTGCCAACCTACTGCTCAGTCCAGAGAGTGTCCCACGTATGGACACTTAGCCCCTTCCAGCTATTGGCACAAGGGACTCATAAATCTACATATTTGAAGGGTGTGGTGTAATTCAGACTGAGGCATGTAAACTTGGGTGCCTCTGTGACGTCTATTCTGTCTTTGTAGTTGATGGAGATCTACTTAGCCAATCATTCCTGCGGATGGTATCCAGTCGGTAAAATGCAAGCACCTGGTCATGCTTTAGTGCCTAAAGTGTGTCTGGAGAGTCTAAGATACCTGATTAAACTTGCAGATGCAACCAAAGGTTGATGAGAGACTGCTGACCTTCTACAGTGCCAGCTGGAGCCCAGGTTGGGTGCTTTGCTGGGCAACTGGATTGTGCCCAGCTGTCTGGACTCCACAGTCTTTCTGTCTGGCCTCTCACGTAATGGAAGCTCAGGCATACAGTGAATTTGGAGATAGCTTCACAAAGGCACATCAGCTACATGCCTGAATCCAGGAGTGAGGCTCGGTTGCTTTAATGTAGGTGTCTAACATCATGTTAGACATTGCAGAACATCCCTGTTGGCCTCTAAATCTCAAGAAAGGTTCAGCACTCCCTTTCTCCTTTATCATGGTTGTCAGCCTGATGGCCCGTGGGATCTCAGCAGGTTTCTGAGTTGAGGCTGTTGGCTCCACACAGGAGCGTTTAGACGTATAGTCTCAGTATCAACAGAGACCCAGGAAACAAACCTATGGTTAGCTGTTCCCTGTTACCTGAAAATGCCTGCTTTTCTGGAGAATCCTGCTGCAGGATACGCAGTGCTTGCGTAAGTCCTACTGTTGTATGTGTAAATGTGGTCTGGCTGAGGAGCAGCAGGAGTTCCAGACACTAGACACCTTGTCTTATACACCTTGTCCAAAAGACTGAGTATATGCTGCTTTCAGATGTGGTCTAAGCCTGTGTGTGGGCACTTGTAGGATCCAACCATAAATGCCTACTGGTGTACCTTCCCGTAAAAAGACCTCAAAACACTCAGAAGCCCACAGTGGTGTGTTGCAATGTGTCACAGGTGCAACAACACTAGCTAGAGATATTAACCCAGAGTTTCACACCCAGCCAGACATCAATCTGTTAATGCTAAATCTACCCCTACTTCTCTCCCACGGTTGCCCCTGTTTCTGATGTTACTTCATCAACACACAAGGTATGGATAGGCCTACGGGACAGACACTCTCTAATCCCGGTCTTACCTCTGCTGTGAAAGATGAGAGCTTTCTGCCCAAATTTAGGCATCTTCAGGGTAGTGGTTGACATCTGAGTTCAACAACTAAATGCCTGCTACAGGCAGTGGTAGGGATCAGCCTCACCCTCTCATTCTTCATCTAACACCAGGGCAAACAGATGGGTTGGATGATATGTGCTTCAGACCTGCCTCTTTGCACTACAGCAGACTCCAGTCACCTAGTTCAGGCCTCAACAGATCATCTACCTGCTCATAGACATCTAATACAAGCTGATGCACTACAGCATCCCCCATGGTCTCCAGCTTCCAATATAGGAGGACATTTGCATCCCGTACGCCTGGGGTCAGATCCACAAGCTCCAAGCATTTGTAGATGTGCCATGCATTGAGCTAACCATGTTTCTGTTATGCAATTTATTTTTTCTCCTAATATCTTCCATTTTTTCCATGCATTGTAGCTTGACTTTGCCTTACTGGAAGATCAAAAGAAACCATCACTGGCGTGCCCCTTGACTGGACTACGGGCTTACCACGGATTCAGACCTCTGTCTCCATTTTTTTCTGTCATTCCCATGGGGCAAAGGGGAATAGGTGTCAGGACTTTCGACTGTTACTCTGGCCCCTGTCACAAGCTCCTGGAAATAACATAACCTCAATTTCCTTATCTGCCGCATAGCAAAGATAGCGCGACTTCTCCTGGGGTTAGCAGCGGTTCTGAAGAATGATTCTACAGTGTTTGGAGATCTTTGGATGAAAGGCACTACAGAGCTATTAAGTAGTCGTGTTATTTATTGTGCTTTCCCAAGTGGATCTCCTTAGCAATGTAGTGTGTAAGTAGTGTTATTCTAGCACCCCTGCTGACACGCAACCTACCGCACTCCCCACGTCCCTCTGGAAGTGAATATCCTCCGCATAACTTCACGGCACTGCAGGTAGAGCTCTCACGCTTGTCCTGTTTCATAAAATGCACTCGCCTGCTTTTTCTTTCTCCTAGGCTGGTTTTACCCCAGGAAATCCATTCAATTCAGTTGAGTTTGGTCAGGATGGGATGAAAATTAAGTTCTGCTGAGCTGCACTTCTGGAACTGGACAAGATTCTTCTTTCTGATGCTCTTGAATGCCATGCTGTAACTTCTCTAGAGCAGCAGAGAAGAAAGTGAGAAGACTTAGACTTTTTTACAGTTTTCTCATTTTCTTTGCAGTCTCATTTACTGTCATTGCTTTTATGTTTAGTGTAAGGGAGAGAAGGAGACACTTGGTGATGCAATTCATTTAACTCACTGACGAAGTCTAGGTGGAGATGAGTTATGTCCTAAATGTGCTGTTGATTACATCACTGAATAATTCAAAACTTCTGTGTAGAGGAAAGTGTCTGCCTTTTTTTTTTTCCAGATGTCACCACCAGGATGCGTGGTGGTTTTGAAGTCACCACTAGTTTTAACACACCTGGCACTGGTTGCTCTGACCCCTGTGCTGGGCTGAGTATCTTTTTGAAACGTTTGCCTCCTGGTTGTGATGCACACGCTGCATGTAGGGGCTGCAGCATGGAAAACACAATTGGAAACCATGTGAAAATGTGCTTTCTGGAAGACTTTCCAATGCTTTCTACTCAAATATTTCTAGCCTGACTGGACATAGGTCACGAATGAGCAGGTAGGTCACTTAAATGTTCACGCAAAGGTTTTGCAAGAACAGATTTTACTGAATATTTAGAAAATGTGATCTTACAAAGTTAGTTGGCAATGTTCATGCTATTGCTTTTTAAATAAATGGAGTACAAAATCAAAGGGGGTTTTGAGTAGAAAATGATTTATACAGAGAAAGTGTGTAAGGGGACAGGGAGACCATCCTGTTGAGTCACCAAGTTCGGACTGGACCCTCTTGCTTTCTAATCTCCTTCTCAGAGAGGAGCCTAGGAGCGGTTGGATCCAGAACTGGCTTTAGACCACAACGGTTTATGTCTAAGAAATATGTTTGTGTGTTCACAGTTTAAAGAGAAAGAGGGAGAGTCACAGGAAGTTAGCAGTTATTAATCACTGGTTAACATTTGCTAAATGATTAAAGGAGAATTTGCTATTACAATCACAGTAATATAATATTACGTTGAATCGATTCACACACACACACTCATGCAAAAATTCCCCTCGAGTTCAGTGAAATACTCACTTGAAATCAAATGTTTTCTCAATGGGTGAAGGCTGAGTCTCAAGAAGATCAGTCCAGGTGATGCTGACAGAGTTTGAGATACTCTGAGAAGCATCCCACTCAGAGAGACGTACTGGGTGAAGCCCGCTGCAGACCAGAAGAGTTCAAAGAGCCTTCCTTGGTACCACTGTTTATAGGGTCTCAAGATGATTGACTTTAGCATCAGTATTTTTCCATCCTGGTCACATGATGTAATCCCGATGTTTCGGCAGTAACTATACAATTCCAGTACCACCCAGAATATACAGTTCTGCAGGCAGGTACAACTGCAGGCATCAGTGGTTCCAGGCGCGTTCAGTGGCTACCTGATCGACCCAACTCACCGGTCTTGGACAAAGTCAAGGGAAGTGCCAGGTTGTCCCAAACCACTGCCCTCATTCAAGGACATGAAAAAGGGCTAGTCACACCAGCTAGCCATTCTTGCAATGTAGTCAAGAATACAATGCTGGCTCATTTCGGGGTGCCAGGTGTGGCCAGTCATGCCAGCTAACTATTCTTGTAGGGTAAGCAAGTACACAATGCGGTCTGGTTTCGGGATCGCCAGATGTGAGGTGGGGGCTGCACCACCACAATATGCCGGAGGGAATTACCTTTCTAGAAGGGCTTCAGTGGACTCAGATCCAGACAGAAAGAATAAAGAATAAAGAATAAAGAATAAAGAATAAAGAATAAAGAATAGCAGCAAGCAGAGTCTGATCATCATGGATTTATGCCTCAAAGCTGACGGTTTGTTAGAGTGATTTATTTTAAGTTTGTCCATAGTTTTCTGTTGCACCTTTAGAATTCCTTTGGGTTTTTTGTACAACTACAATCTGCTATGTACATCATCTACCCTGTAGAAATCAGCTAATAGGATAAAAATTAAGACTAAAATCTAAACTGTTTAGATTTAAATAATTCATTTTTCTGAATCTTTATTTTAATGTGGAAATAGGAACATTATTTCTTTGGAGAGTTTCAGCTTTCTGTCAAAGCTGGTTGAAAAATCAACAGGTGGAGAAATCTGTGGGGGACAAATAGATGACAGACTGAATGATCACATAAATCTAATTTCCAGGGAAAAAAAAAGGTTATGTAATAAAAAGGTAAAGTGAGCTCACAAGTGGTTCCCTCATTGTATTTCCTGTTCTGAATGGAGGAGAAGCAAATCGTGGAAAACCTTAACCCAGGTCTGAACTTTGGGACTGAGGCTATCTTTAATGTTATTTTTTTTTTAAACAAGTCTTGATTAGACAAACATTTCATAGATCTCTGAAGCACTTCCTTTAGTGCCAAGTGTATGTAATTTGTCCATCATGTGCTCATCACTGGAAGAAATCTCAATGAATTGTCCAAGTGGTGAGGGAAGGGAACATATTACAAAAGCCTAATCATGGAGTCTTTAGTGGATATCCTAAAGCAAGGGAGTAATGGCCCCAGTGCAGAGCAGGAATTACCCTGGCAGAAGATAGCAGTAGCGTTTAATTTAGTAGGACTTTATCAAGGAATCAATGTTCTTGGAGGATGGGTGCTGGGGCATGGATTTGACCATACAAGTCAAGAGTACAGACATTTCATTGCTGTGTCACTGTGCCTCATAAAATGGGAAAAGGCCTGATTTGGGCTATATCATCTGTTCAGGAAGACCAGTGAGTGCTACTGTAGGCTACTTTCTTGCCAGGAGGAAGATAACAGGCTAGGAGGCAACCTGAGAGAGTGGGAGAAGTAATAATGCAATGGAGAGAGACTTGAGACCTTTGGGTTGGAAGAGTCACCTCTGGGGAGACCTTAAAGGAAATGGAGTTTCAGCCCAGTACTGACCATCCAGAGATGCTTCAGACTTCAGCGGGCCAAAAATTTTAGAAGTGGAGGCAGACCCCTGCATGGATTAGACCTCTCCAACTGGTTGTCCTCTCTCCTGAGATGGAGGATCTCCAGCAATGGGAAATGTGCTGGGTGCAGAGAGCTTTATTTAGCTGCTCAGCAAAACTATGTTTGGACAGATAAGGATTACGTTGTTGCTGTTGGTATGTGAAGTTCATACCTTACATGGCATATTTATCACCCCTTCTTCCCTCTCAGAGAAGGGGGAAGAGAACAGTAGGAGGGAAAAGAAAGTGGAGGGCAGGAGAGGGGGGACAAAGACAAGGGAGGAGGTTGTGTGGGGTGCATCTTCCCAGCTTGAGTGATTGATTTTTCTTCTGGGAAATGTTGAAACTTCCAAGTCAAAATTAATGGGACATAAACACTTTCCAGGTGCTCAGAAGTGCAAAGGTACAATAAATCAAAGGGGTAGTCTAAAGGAGGAAGCTCACAGCCAAGGGAGAGAATAACAGGCAGAAGAGCAGACTTCAGAAGCTGTGTCTCCTCTGCTGTATCAGACGGTCTCCAAGCTCCCGTGGTGGAGTGAGGACGTATTTTGGGCTGCACAAGGGGCTTTCTTGGGTTGCTCCAGCCTGATGGTGGAGGAATCTGATGTGAGAACTTGTTGTCCGGGTCTGAAGTGCAGTAAGACATGACACATCCATAGAGGGCCAAAGGGCCAGGAAGGACTGAGAGGAGAAACTGGCAAAGGCAGATGACAGATTAACTGGTTCTCTCCTCGTTTTCACCCTGGGACTCCAGAGCTATAGGCCAGCTCTCTGCTGACGTCCGAGTATGCTCCAAAATCACATCCCTGGAAACATTCAAGGCCAGGTTGGACGGGGCTCTGAGCAACCTGGTCTGATGGAAGGTGTCCCTGCTCACTGCAACGGGTTGGGCTAGATGACCTCTCACAGAATCACAGAATGGTAGGGTTTGGAAGGGACCTCTGTGGGTCATCTAGTCCAACCCTCCTGCCGAAGCAGGGTCACCTACAGTAGGCTGTAGAGGACCTTGTCCAGG
>Ga0065711_1033913_pt1 | contig 24595 bp, 14 predicted proteins | sample Hoacrofraction12_FD_59098 | JGI IMG/M metagenome (GOLD analysis project Ga0065711, IMG submission 59098) | Hoatzin crop microbial communities from Cojedes, Venezuela - Epithelial fraction 12 v2 (version 2) | ecosystem: Host-associated > Birds > Digestive system > Esophagus > Crop | place...
TGTGGAGTCTCCTTCTCTGGAGATATTCAAGATCCACCTGGACAAGGTCCTGTGCGGCCTGCTGTAGGTGACCCTGCTTTGGCAGGAGGGTTGGACTAGATGACCCACAGAGGTCCCTTCCAACCCCTACCATTCTGTGATTCTGTGTGATTCTGTGATTCTGTGGATTACTCTTTTACACTCAACCAACTCAAAAGAGGTGCTGTACTTTGTATAGGTGGAACTTGATTCATATATAAACACCTAAATGTGGCATCTAAATATCCATTTCTGTTGACTGACTGCCAGAATAATTCTATTTGAGTACCCAGGTTTGAACTTTGATTTAACAGTGTTTCCCTTATAGTGTTTCTCTCTGCTTACACTATAAAGTTGCGAAGAAGTCTGTCACTGATTTTTTTCTGTGTCCAGACCATAATCCTGCTTTGAAATGTGTTCCCTCTACCTAACTAGAGATTGTTAAATAGAAAGGTGGTAAGGTGATTATGACCATCCAGTTTTTTACTGTAAAATTAACACCTGGACAGTAAGTTTGCAAGGCAAGAGTTTTGGCAGGAGCATTATGCTATTAGCTGGTGTAAAGTTAGTATAACTGTCACAGACATCTGAAGTTTTAACATCCGAATGTGGCCAGTGTGAAGCAGATCTTTTCAGAAGCTTCAGGTGTTAAATGAGTCAAATGACCAGAGTTTATAATTGTAATGACCCTTTTTTTTTTTACAAATCTGATTCTTCAGTGCTTTAATACTAGGGTGCTCATTTGTTGGCTTTTTCTTGCTCTTCTGCTTTTCCTGTCTCCCCATTCGGTGCACACAGCATCTAGCACCTGCCCCGTCATTCACTCTCCCTATATTCTTAATGCTCTGTCCCACACTTCATGGATTATCAACAGAACAGGCAGGAACAGTGTCATAGCACATCGCATCGGATCCGCAGCAGATTCTGAAAACAACTGAGAGAATCACAGAATCACAGAATCACAGAATGGTAGGGGTTGGAAGGGACCTCTGTGGGTCATATTAGGTCCCCTCTCAGCCTTCTCTTCTTCAGGCTGAACAAGCCCAGCTCGCTCAGCTTCTCCTCGTAGGAGAGATGTCCTCTAGGACACTCAGGTCCCTCTCTGCAGAGCTGCTCTCCAGCAGGTCCGCCCCAAGCCTGTACTGATGCATGGAGTTGTTCCTCCCCAGGTGCAGGACCCTACATTTGCCTTTGTTGAACCTCATCAGGTTCCTCGCTGCCCAACAATGCATTCCCTGCAACTGCCCAGACTGCCTCTCCAGCAAGAATACAAACTAAAAATAACAAAGATGCTACATATTTATGTACACAGGAGCTGGACACAGATTTATAGCTTGTTTTTAATTCAGTAAGCACTTCAGATAGTAGCAGGCTTTGACTGCAACCTGTCAGTGGCCTAGATGATTCACTTCTCTTGAGTAGTTTCCTGGACCTCCATATCCCATTACTTATTCCCTATGATAGGTACAGCCCTCACTTTGATACACTGTGTTCTATTCTGTATCTTACTTGCCAAATTTAATAATAACGAACCCATGTAACATGCATTTTGTAAGTGTAGTGATTATGTTCATAGTAGCTGTTTAATTTTCCCCATAAGAGTTCTCCTCGAAAGTCTTTATTCTGAAAAACAGAATGACAGTGCTTTAGATTAAATGAGCCAGATCTTCAGCTATGGAAGGATAATTTTGTTTCACTCCAGTGGGAGAACATTTTTCAAAAGCCAATTCCCCTGACCTAGAGGATCTTCCCTGACTTCATCTCTCCTGTTGGACTTTTCCACTTTGTAATTAAATATTCACTGGGTAAGAGGGAAACAAAGAATAAAGAAGGGAAAAATAAGCCCTTTGTAGACGTTCCAGTCCTCTTGTCCAAGGAATATTTAATTATTTAGGCAAAGTGGAACTGCTTCTCTGGAAAGGCTGAGACAGTTCCACCACAGTGGTTACAGTCCAACAGAGAAAAGGGATGGAGGAAACCCACTGCATAAATCTCAACAAGGAAAGAGTGCCTGCTTAGCGCTTTCGAGTAACATAAATAATTATAATTACTAAGTGAGTTGAGAAGGAAAGTTATAGTTGATTAGAAAATTAATTGTCTTTAATTAGATGTTTTGTATTTCTTCACAACTATTGTCCTGTCCTAAATTACTTAGGTAGCTATCAAGGAATGAAAGAAATGTGAAATTAATCCTATTTAATACGCCTTCTCCTGTAATAAATACAGGATATTTGTTGTGATGGTTTGTCCTAAATTATGTTACAAGAACTTTTCTAATCTTTAACAAAGTTAGCAAAAGCCTGAGGGGGAGGTACCCTAAAAAGAAGAAGAAGAAGAAGATATTTATGACAAAGGGGAGATTTTTAAAACAAGGATGATTAATTAGTGGTGTTACGTACACTGTGTACCTTTACCAGTGACGTGTGCTCAATCCAGCTGATAGGTCAAATGCACAAGTGAAGTTTTAATGAAAACAGATGCCCAGAGGATCCTAGAGCAGCTGCGTCTGCCCATAGCTCCACATGTGGAACATCTTCCCGTTGCTTCACAGTGCTGCACTCCCCCACTTCCAAGAAACCAGGGGCCCCTTAAAACAAGGTTGAAAGGAGAAAGGCTTGCTAGTCAGCTGGCAACATATCTGCATTTTTAAGCTAGCCTGGATACAGTGGAGGAGAGCTTAGATTTTGCTATGTGACTGACCTCTCTTAGCCAAGTTCATAGCAGTGTGAGCTATCAAATATGACAGGCTCTTGGCAAGATTTTGCATGCTTTTGGCTGAAATCTCTTCCAAGACCAGCTGGATTCAATTAAATTCAATAATAGTTCTTACAATAACTAGTTCCTACCACACTCTTCAGAAACTGCTTAGTGTTCAAATGTAAATACTGTTCAGTTCATACCTTGCTTACCCTTCCCCCACTTTGAAGAAACTGTGACAAAACTACAAATCTGCGTTTTTTTAAAGCAAGCTCTTCAGGGTTAAATAAGAAAGAAACATGGCATATGCAGTTATAAATTCTTATCTTCTCTTTGTCATCATGAAATCCACTTTGCTTATCTAATAACCTAAAATAAAACCCCCACCACACATTCATTTCTCTAGGCTTTGCATTAAATAGAGGTGCCATTGTCCATAACTGATTAGTAAACTAGTCTGCCAAAACTCTTATCAATTTCTGCTTTCCAAATTTGGAGTAACAGGCCAGAAAAGCATCTTTTGTGCTATGGCTCAAGTGTTTCAAGGACCAGGTAATGCTCACATTAGAACAAGGAACATTTAAATTCCAGATCAGTTTTTCCTAGTGATTTTATGCAAAACTATATAACTAGAGCAGACACAAAAATGTTTTTTGCTGTGACTGAAAAGCAGAATTATTTTCCATTCGAGTTAAAAAAAAGCTAATTTTTATAATTCAATAATCTCCAGATCTTTCTTGGGAGGAGCCCATGCTAAAACTATGCATCCAAACAGTTAATTTCTGTGAAGCCATGCAGTATTTGCGCAATTGTAAAGTCTTTGATCATTCTATCAGTTACAGAGGAATATAGTTGTCTACCAGAATAAAAAGAAATAACAATACTTTCTTGTTTTTTCTTTTTTTTTTAATTGAATGTCATGTAGTTTTACATTCTAGATTTACAATACCTAATGGAAAACTAAGAAAGCACTTGCTCTGCTAGGCCCTTGAATGCAATTGGATCACTCAGCTGCTTAAAGGCCCTTGATGAATGGCAGCCAAGATTTTAATAATCCTGTGAAATGTCCGGTACTACCCTGGAATAGTGTGCTCTTTTGTCATGGCATTCCTTGGGTAATGGCTTTCCCCACCAAGTATTCTCCCTTTATTTGAGGAGCTGGAACAGCCTACTCAAACTATGCTCTATCCACCATGTCCTGCTAACCTGACAGTTCTCCTGAGGAGCTTGCAGAACTTCTGTAAGCAGTCAGATTTTAAACACTGTTAAATTTTACAAGGATAAGTTCTGAAAATAGTGACTCACTTTAAGTAAGCAGTATGAGTGACAGAAAGCCTGTAATGCCCTCTAACTTCAGAAATAATTCCTTAGCTGAAGAGACAGAGAATGGCTGAAGGCATCAAGCTTTACAGTTAAGTGTTGCTCTGTAAAAAGATCAGTAAACATGATGTTGCAAGGTCTTAAATGCATTGTTTTTATGTAACCTTGGAGAATATGCTCATTTGTCTAGGAAGAGACAGAGTTTATTGTAGTTACCAGTACTGAATAGTTCAACAAGAAAGCTTACAGGGTGAAATGTAGAAAACCTCTTCTGACTCACAAGAGGGGGTAGCCTTTGAGACCAACAGCAATATCATTCAATAAGTGAGGGTTAAATGTTGGAAGATTTTGCCAGCGCATGCTTTTTTTTTTTTTGTAGAAAAAAAGTTAATCCCCAATATCAGCACATTTTGGTGATATGATTCCGCCTACCATAGCCTGTCTGCTGGTCCAAATATTTGTTTAAAAAACCGTTTTAAAAAAATCACATTCCTGTGTAAAGTAAATCCCTATTCGAGTAAATTTTCAATGCAGGACATGCCATGCAGTTACATTTACCCTTTTGAGGGGAAACCTCCACAATGAGCTTGGAGGATAACGTCCTGGCTAGAAACCAAGTGACCTGACAGCAACTAGGGAATTCATCTCCTTATTTTATAGATATAAATATCAGCTTCCTTTCCTAGAATCTCATCTCTACACGAAAGAGACGTCATGAATTAAAGCATCAGTTAGGTGTTTCTGAATGAGTCCCAAAGGGACTACCTCAAAGACAGAGTAGTTCCCGGGGGGAGGGGGGGGAATATCACAGCCTCCCAACAGTATTTTCCCATTATTTCCCAGGCTATGCCTGGCAAACTTCTGACACTGTTTTCAGACTGCATTCCAGGGAAGCATTTCCATTAGAGTGACATATTAGACAGAGAGGCATAGGGATAACGAAGTGAACATTTCTACTGAGTGTCCCAAACCAGGTTCCAGCCTCATCCTGCATCTGTTGGCCAGCTACGCTCTCCAGAGACCCATGTGCACAAGTGCATGGCACCACAGAGAGACTAACCCTTGAAAGAGACACCAGACCTTGTGTCTATGTAGACCACACCAGGTATGCAGGCTCATACAGACTCTCCCAATTGGGCGGAGCTTTTCTGTGTCCCCTGAAGACTGCATGTAGGTAAAGAAAGGAGAAATACAATACCTGAGAGTAGATACACTAAGGTAGGATGGAGGACATTGAAAGACTTGTAGTGTTGGGGAGTGAGTATGGCAGTCTTCAAGAAACAGAGATAGAGGCACAAGTGACTTTGCGAAAACAAAAGCATATGGGCTTAAAGAAGTGAAACATCAATATGAGACAGCCACACAGATTACTCAGCTATATAAACCATTTAATAAGATATTATTACAGTACAGCCAGGAACCAAGAAGAGGGGGGGATTTGATTCTGCTATAAATTATTATAGATCATACAGCATAACAGACTTACTCCATATTTTCACCTATGCATCTGATTCAAAACACAGGAGCGTTTGGGGATGGGGAAATGGGAGAGGAATTAATCAAGGGATGCATAGTACGTAGCTGGTTGTCTGCATTTCACAGACACAATAGCCAGCACTCAGAAATCGAGATAGGCGGACAAATCAAAAGGGCCAAAACAGGGTGGCAATACATAGTAAGGATGAGAAGAGAGAAGTGAAAGTTGCAGGGAAGGGCTCTGCAGGTGAAGCAGAGAGGGCAGCTCAGCCCCTTGCTGCTGTGCTGCCACTGTTCCTGGCCTGCCACCACCCCTGGGAGATGGAGTGAGGAGGAAGAGGCAGAAACATCAGGGAAAGGAGCAGGGGATATTCCCCCTCTCAGCATCGGTTGGAGGTGGGAGGGGATGCGCTGAGGAGCCCCTTCCCTTTTCTCTTTATGTGCAGGGTGTTGCTCTGGCACCTTCCCCCTGGCCCTGTCTGCCCCTTGCTTTCCGCCAGGCTGATACCACTCAGAAACTACTTTCTTGACAGAGCGCAACAAAAGCAACAGGAACTGTCTAAACCACAGCAGAGTTTGTATAGTCCAAAACAAATCCAGACCAGCTGTCGAGCAACTGGGACCAGAAGGCAGTGCAGTACCTGAGGGAGGGTCCAGCATTCCTCACTGCCATGGCAAATGCAAGTTACAATCACAGCAGATGAGCTGGGAGCAGAAAGCATAATTTTACCTACTACACACTGGTCAGTTACACATGCCGGCAAAATGTCCAGTAATGGCTGAAAGGAGTCAAAGTTGCATGCAGAGGACAACAGATGAGTGAAAGGGGAACCTGTGCTTCTGTGCAGGGAGTTGATCACTGTGACAGGACTTCAATTTCTCATAGCTTTGAGACAAACATAAGATTTTTCCTTAAAGGAAGGGCAACAAAGTAACAAAATGGGGTGAGAACATAAAAAACCTGGGGTTTATGGCCACAGAAACTAGAATGACATGCTGTGGTTTTCTTTTTCATTTGAGGAAACTTAAAGTGAAATCAAAAGTTTTTGTAAGCTAACTTTGTCTCTTTCTGTGCACCATCCTTTCTCCTGGTCTTGCTTTCAGCCCGACAGCTTGGCATGGGTCTCTGCAACAATGCTACACACTCTGCAGGAAAAAGCACTTTGTTTTTCATCCTCTCTGAGGCCAGTAGCCTGTCCATTCCTTGCAGTCTCTCAGGCTCTGCGCAGGCAACAAGTGAGCTCGTGCTCTCCGGCATGCACACCCAGTTGCACAAGTGAGATCTCCCTCTTGCTGCTCCCCCCAGCTCTGTGTTGAGCATGCAGCGCACCCTCAGACCTTCCGCTCCATCCAGACCCACGGCGCAGCAGCCGGGAAAAGGCAAGCCGGCCCTTCAGCCATGCTGCCTGCTGACTTTAGAGGAAAGTAACGTGTAAAATGTGATAGCCAGCAAGCAAACAAAACAGCTCCTGTCTTTTACAGTCGTTGACAAAGAGGCCAGAAGTCAGCTGGGAAGTTATGGAATATTACATGTCAACAATATGTGGAAAGAAGCTCAAAAAATATTTTCTAATCAATATCATGTGTATTAACCTATGTTCTACATTAACCGTCTTCTAATAAAACATCCACATTACATCCTCAGTAAAAAAGTAGTGTTTCTAATCTTAGTAGGATTTATATATATGTCCTTATGAAATATTGCTTACTAAAGTAAGAATTTACTGATTTTAGTATTTAGACTATTAAAGTGGAACATACAAGTCCTGGAGAAGTGAACCCTGTCTTCTGTCGAATCTTACTAGATGGCCTAAAGTGCATGGGAGAGAAAGAAGAAACACAGAAGACACATCAGAAAAAGAAAGATTCATATTATGTTATTAAACTTTCTGTATGTAACAAACTGATGATGTATTAAAATCCACCATCCAATTCCTATAATGTGTTTTACTTTAAACAGGAACCAGCAGACACAATGCCAAAATATCTTACTGAATAGCTAAGTGTAGTGTAAGGCAACGTGTTAGAAACAGACTCTGGTGAAAGGAGACAGGTTCTGTATGCATGAAAGGCATGTTTTGAGATTTCCTTAAAGCCTGTGGAATGCATGCTGTATTGAAATATGTCTCAAGCTCATAATCACTACATACATTTGTTGAAAAGGAAGTAACAGCAGTGGAGTTGGTGAAAGGGAACGTTATCAGCCCTGTTGCACCATCTGCCGGGCCTGGAACGGCTGCTTGACTGCCAGCGCTTTCATCTGTGCAAGCAGGGAGTGGAAATTTTTACCAAACCAGAAGTGCCTTGGCAATGCATGTGACAACTCCTTGGTAACTTATTTTTTCTCCAGTCTCAGGAATTCACAATACTCATATTCCTTTCTCTCAAATCCATCAGACCTTCCACTGTCGACCCACGGGCTTAGTACTTCAGAAACACCCTCATTTGTCCTCTCAGCTTCCTTTCAGCTACCTGTTCATCCGATAAGGGTAAAATGTCCTAGCTGTGGATTTTGAAAGCAGTTTTCTAGTTGCCCTTGGTGGGGTTGAGTGGCAAGATTTAAGGCTCCCCAGTCCTCTAAAATCTGCTTGATTATGCACCAGGGGAGGGAGCACAAAGGGAGGTGAAGGCAGAGAGAAACAAAGTGCTGTGGACAAAAGGACCTTGACTGTTTTGCAAGGGCAGCTCTTTCTTTCTCGGGTGTCAGTGACTCCATGGTGCATCTCCCATGTTCTGTCAGACACACTGACAGGTGAGACAAAGATCTTTTTGCAGCAGCTGCTCTACTTAAAAGAAGAATGAGTGTGGAAATGAGGCTAGAAACTTTTAACACATGCAACCAGAGATTTTTGCATAAGCTCTCAAAATTTTAAAAAAGAATAAAAAGAGGTGAAAGCACTTTCTTTTTCTTTTTCCTATATTTCAGCTAGCTCCTGCCTTTGATTCACACAACTGCGTTAGAAGGACTGGCACAAGAAAAAAAGTCAGGGAGCAGAGTCTTTGAAACATGAAGAAGTGTATATGCCTGCATAGAGTGGAGCGGAAAGGTTATACAGCAGGTTTTGAGCCTCCTGTGGAAGGGGACACTGTCCCTTCAGTCTTTGTAACTGGTTCAAGTATGTTACGTTTGCCAGGGTGCTACAAGAAAAGTGTTGAAACTTGCACTGATATTAAAAATGTAAGTCAGGACTTTTCATCTCAAGACCCAGAGAGCCGCCCTCTGCCACGGAGTAACACTGTACCTACCTTCTTGACCAGGCTGTGAGCTGCACATGATACAGTGCAGCATCATGCTGAGATACTTTCCTAGACCAATGCCATTGCCCTGTTCAGGAGTCAGCATATCCAGTCCTAGCTCAGGGAGATCCTCAGTGCTCTCTAGTGCATGGTGCAGCCCTGTGGTGAATTATATTAACAAAAAGTTTTGTCCAGCTTCTCTAGACAGGTCTGATTTAGAATTAGATTATGATCCCTGATCTTTGTAGGATTTATACACATGCAAATATGTGATCCAAATCCCACCCCTCCATGGTAGGTCTGGTCCACGCAATACTTCCATCTGCTCTCTGCCTTTCACCAGCAGTATGTAGAAACACTCCTTCTCACACGTAGCAGTGGCCTGGGAAGAGCTGCCACTCCAAATACTGGATCTACCCAGACTGCAGTGTGCAAGGTAGAGGCACTGGGAAAATTGAGACGTGGTCCGAGGTGGTCCCACTGTAGCCTGGATATATGTGTTCTACACTGTGGAGATCATAAATCATTTCATTTGTAAGACAACTTTGTCATTCACTCATTCCGTAGTATAGCAACTGACACATATATAGAGAACTTTGAAAACAAATATATGGTCAGGAAAATAGAAAAAGAAATCCATTTTAAACAGGAAATAAGAAGGAAAAAAAAATTTTCTAGATGCTCTAATAGCTTGTGAAGACACATGAAGTTTCACATTGCATTGAGGAATGACATTCAAATACTTTCCTATAAACAAAGGCTGACAAATGTTTTAATGATCACAGTTATACATTACAGACTTTAAAAAAGATTAATTGAAAAAAATCCATATTTTACCATCATTTCTTTAAAAAATAGTTTTGCTCATGCAAATATTTTTAGTGTTTAGAAAAAGATTAGGAGAGAATAGTAATAGAACCAGAAGCTTGGCTCATTAGAGAACATACATTATGGATGTTTTTCTTCAGTTTGCATCAGTCACAGAAAAGCAAGAAAATGGACATTTGCCTATCAGGTGGACATCCAGGTCCTAGTTCTTCATGCACGGAGTGTTTGGGCCTGTAGTGCTTCAAAAATTGAATGTGAATTTGCAAATATATTTGGAGCAGACACATGTATAATTTTTGACAAATAGTCTGCATTAACTGAAAATTTTAATCTACCTTTATATGATCACTAATCTGAAATTTACAGTCTGAATTTCACAAAGAATACTGTAGTAATGATCATATAACATCTTGAGTGTTTTAGCTTCCATTTGCCTGAGAAATAAACATACAGATTACTTGTTTGTCAGTGACTAGCAATAGCTGTTACATACCAAACTGTAATGCATAATGAAACAATCTTGGTAATGCCTAATTTTACTTAGTCATAGATCATCAGCATGAATAAATGAGTGTAAAAATATTATAATACAGATACATTTTAAGAGTCAACAGTGGTACATTTGCAATAGTGTGGTGCTGAGACTGACCAATACACCCTCCCTTTCTTTCAAGGCTCTGTAGCCCATCACAGTGGCCGGATTAAAGTCAATTTGCCATCAGATGGCTTAAAAAGTGGGCAGAGTAGGAAACAACTGTGCAGAGCTGTCCATGGCATTCTGCCCCATTAATTTTCAAGGTCCACTTCACAGCCATTAAAGAAAGTTTGGCGGGAATAAGGAGCCTTTAGAAACCTCTTCCATCAGAAGTGTCATCATCCCCTTTCTAACCAAGATATCATGCATTACAGTTATTTTCCTTTTGTCATATATGTGAGAAAAATGTATCTTTTCTCATGATAAATGGCATCTATAATCTACAATTAAAATGAAATAATCACTGTGCTACACACATATCCTCCCTTTAAGAGGACAGATACTCATGATGGCTATTAAATATGTCACTTGGGAATCACTCAAATACCACAGTGATGAGACCAGTGTATAAATTAGGATAGAACAGAAGATGTATAAATTGAGTGTGAATGCAAGATTTGTTACTGCGGTCTTCAGCAATTTAAAGAGCATTAACTATAAAAGAGTGTAACAAGAGAAGTGTAAGACATGCTGGCTACATACAAGTGGGGAACACACAGCAAAGTAATACAAGTCTGAAGCTGGAACTCTGCGACAGCCTAAATAAACCTTAAAAAACCTCAGGTGGTCTGAGTTCCTCTCCTTTCCCCAGAGATTGTTTCCTACATTTTCAGTAACATTTCTTTATATAAAAATGTATATTAAATATTAATTCCCTGATATTACAAACAAATAATTTAGTAAGAAAGTTCAAAAACAATTTTATGATAATAATCTGAATACAGTCAGTTATTCTGGTACATAAGATGCCTGAATGTTAAATAAGCCAGACTTTTTAAAACATGTTCCAGTACCTGTCAAATGCAGTGAAAGTGTAACTCTTTTTTCCAGAAGTCCTGAGCTGAGAATTCAGCTTGAAATCTATGGTGACAAAATGAACAGAATCTTGTTTAAATCTCTGTCTTTCATTACAAAAAATGATTGTGTTCAATTCTGTTTCTCATCCAGAATATGTAGACTCCCTGCAGCATTGCAAGAGAGAAGAATATATGACACTCATAAAATAAGCTGGTGGGTGTTCTAGAATTAAAAAATGTGATGCTTTTTGTTCTGTTTCTTCGTGTGAGTTGTATACGTTCAACTGTTACCTCCAGCTGGTGAAAGTAAATTAAAATTGACACTCACTGTTTTACACCATAGATTTTATTCCAGAGATGTTCTTTTATGATTGCTAATTATTACCAATGGATATTTCACTTGTTTCATTAGCCTTTAGTATTTTCCTCTTTTTCACTAGAAAGATACAATAACTTTATTGCACTGATGGCCTCCTGGAATCCCTGAACTTTTCCAGTACCACAAACCTGGCTATAAAATCATAGCCACAAGTGCTCCTTGGTGAGCAATAAAATATTCCCAGCATCAGCGCTGGATCCAAGCTTTTACAGACAATTACAGGATCAAATAGTTACAAGGATCAAGATATTTTCAAAGACTGGCTGTGGCTACCTCTGTCTGTGAACAGCTACCAAAGATATACCTAGTCATGAGGAAACACAGCATCTCTGCAAATAAACTAATAGGAATAAATTGCAAAATTATTTGTGAAACCCAGAGCAAACAAATCCTGCCAAAGCGGTCTAAAGCACTAAACAAATGTCTTGTTTCCTATATTTAATACCTAATTTTGTACTTCATTTCCATAACATTGAACACTAGAATGAAGTTCTTATGCATGGGAAGGGCCTGAATTGTATTATTTTCTTTAAAAGGCTCAGCTTTTTTCCTTCATGAAAAAAAAGAAATTTAAACTCTATATTCCACTTCTCCTCTTTAGAAAGTAAACAAGCTAAGCAATGGAAGATATTTTACAAGCAACACCACCTAGCTCTTTAGCAAGTTTGCCAGGCAGCATAGCAGCTCTTCTATTGACTCTGCATTTCATATGTGTTCATGTTGCTGTTGGACGCACCAAGTCACCCTATGAATCCTCATTTTTATTCGATTTCTCTTTGCTCTGAAAAATCTATGTATTTTCCATGGCAATGATGAGTAAATGCTTCCTAGATTAGATAAAGAGGATATTTCATAGCCATAAAGAGGTGCCTCTCCATGCTCTCTAACTCACTTACATACTTCAGAAACAGCAGTTCAACAACCTGTTCTAGTCTAAGTCATACACTGTGTCTGTCACAGGGATATTTACAGCTTGGCATTGCTCAAACCTTTTGAATCTGTAGGAAGCATTATTTCTTTCTGTAGAGAAAGTGAGTTGGGCAAGTATATTTTAAAAAAAAAAATGGTCAACAACAGAAAAACACTGCGGGACTCGGGTGACAAAGTTATTTCATAAGTTTGGGTCATGCTGCCCACATAGTTTGGCTAAAAAAGATGAGGAGACATTTTCAAAAGTAATGAATCATTTTTCTTGGCTAAAATGTTTCATCTTGGCACTTACCTAAAAGTTTCTTTTTTACATTAGTCTCCAAAAAACAACTCCAAATTGTATTAAAAGATGTGATGCTTAATCTCTGTCCTCCTCAATAGACAGGGTTTACAAACAGTCTGAATTGTTCTGTAGCACAAGGCAAAACCCCTGCCGCAGCAAGTCCAAGGCATCTTGCCGTATCTCACGGGACCCCAAGGGCATGGCATATCAGAATGGCGCTCTGACCCTCCAGCACCGAAGCTTCCACGTCGACACCCTTATCTGTTCTGCCACTGCATAAAATGCCAGGTGCTCCCGGGGGCTGACCCAAGGTGACGGAAGGTGCTCCTGAGAAACAGGACTCTGCTCACCTCACTTCTTGCACCACCGTATGCAAAATGCCCTGCTCCAACCTGCCTGCCTTGTCATCAGCACCCTGCAGGGAGTACCCAGAGCCTCCTCTCTCCTTCCCACCAGACCATGACACTGGTCAAGGCACTTGACACTGGCTGTGTGAGAGCAGAGGGAGCAAACGTGCTGAGGCTGGTCATCTTGGCTAATGCACTGCAGAGTGGGAGCCCTGCGCCAGACCAGCAGCGATGGTGCAAGAGTTTTGGCTGAAATAAAAGAGGAGTGGAATGACCTAAGCAATAAAATTACAACTATACAAGCAGCACTATCTGGCTAGCGATATGCATTAATTAGATGATTAAACATCTAAGCAATATGTACATGCACTGTGCAAAGTGTCACCACTATTAGAAACTGCAAGGGCAAGAGGGGAACACCTTTTTCAGAAGTTATCTCTTCATTATCTAAAATCCTTGAAAGGATATAGCATCTGAAACTCATGAATAAAGTTTAATCCCTGACAGTTGGAAATAGAGGGTGTCAGGTTCTCCTTTTTTACTTTTGCAGGCCTTGAAGGCTCTGATTTAAACACATGAACCACAGCTAATGATGACCAAACCTGAGGTGCTGCCTGAAGTGACACATGTACAGTTTTAGTTACTTTCACACTAAGAAATGTGAGATTTTGGTGGGGTTATTTTAAAATGAAATGATATCATAGCTTTTGAGGTCTGAAAGTTTCCTACCACTTGTCGGTTTAATAAACTGAAGATTTTAATAGAGATCTTTTAACAACACATGCTGTACTCTGAAGGTGTGAATATTTCCTAACTAGCCAAGTTTACATACGGCTCACAGAGGAAACTCGTAGGTTTCTTTGTAGCCTGACAGTGAAATTTAGCTACAAATGAGTAATATTAATAAAAAATAATCTTTAGGACATCTGCTTCTCACACTGAAAGGCTTGGGTCATGCTTTAGAAGAAAAACTGTAAGTACCTTAAATTAGGCTTCTAATTCCTCATTTAGCATAAGCAATTCTTCAAAGATCTTAAGTGTCCATGAATCCCAAGATAGTTTGCTGTCTATCCCATGCTCTAGAAAGGCAAGCTATTGCATTCCGAAGCCTCAATATAAAATGAAAGCCTAATTTTATGTTGCATTAAGGCCATCGTAAGAGTGATTTTCTTGGTATCAAAAGGTAAGCATAATGAAAGAAAACAGTACCAAAAAAAAAAAGAGCTAAACATTCCAAATGCACAATTCAAGAAAAGCCTCCATCTACCTTCATACCTCTGTTATTAGTGCGTATTTCAGCTAAGGTAGTAATAACCAATAAGATAGATGTTATACAAATACAAGCTTCTTCTCTATTACAACCCAAACTCTGCAGTGTGGTTGGTAGATACCCACTAAGGGTTAAAATGTTCGAACTTGACCAGAATTTTAAAGTTCTACAGAATACTGTGTATAAGAAGCATAGCACTTCACCAGTACGAATAAAACCTAAATTTCGTCCATTTGAGCCATTTTCCTCTTTGACCCATCATAAACAGCTCATTGCTGCAGCACGAGGAGGTTTAGGGGGGCCTCAGAATGCCACACTAACATATATGAAAAGATGGTAACTGCTCGTTAACAGCTCACAGAGTTTATGAAGAAATCAAGGACAGAAGTAATGCTGCTAGCTCTATTTCACTGATGGAAAACTCAGGTGCAAAGAGAGAGCGGATGCCTCAGACGTTACACCATCCACCTGCCTTGGAGCCTTCACCTGCAACTCAGGAAGGTTGAGCACTCTAGTAGCAGCTCGGGTCTGCGTGGGTGCTGCCCGAAGAACACCGCCAGCCAAATGAATAAAGAATGAACCATAACCCAGGGAAAAAGCCTGATAAAACTCAGCCCAAAAACTGGCTAAAATAGATGCTTAAAATGGAAGCTGTTGGACCAAATCACTTAATAGTTATTGCTAGCAACAGCAACAATAACTTTTTTGGTAGGGTGGATGAGGAGGAACCTCAGTGTGATTCATTGGCAGCTATGTTTTATGCATAAAAGTGTGTAATTTTAATATTTTTCTTATTTTTATTTCCCGAGGTTCTTAAGATATATAAACTGTTTTTTCAGACCACATTAGCACTAAGACAGCATATTTCAAAATTTTACAGAGTAATCAAGCTGGGGTCTAAGAGTTATCAACAAAATGCCAGCTGAAACTCATCCATCAGCTTTAAAATATGCTTTGTATTTAGCTGGGTGACGTACCTCTGAAAACAAAAAATCATTCAGTTTACAATCAAAGCTCTTCATGATGAAACTGAACTTTTTTTTTTAATTCTCTTGGAAATTTGGAATTGCCTTGTTTTTTTCTTGGGCAAGCACTGCAGCTGACACACCCCTGGTTTCCCTTACACTGTAGTCAGTAAGTGGGTAAGCAGAAACAGCAAGCACAAGTACTTCTTTGCTTTCATTTTTGTCACCCTCAGTCACCAAGACTTTGAAAGTTCAAGTGAATTTCTGTCATCTGCATTTAGAGATATCTAGGCAGCTAATGTCTTGGAAGATGCATAAATCTGCCACTGTCAGGGAGATGACAGCCATAGGAAATAACATTGATGAACATGCCAGAAGGTGGAAAAAGCGTTTCTCTCAGAACAAGAAGTGAATGGCAAAGTAGATAAGAACAAGTGTGAAAATATCTGTGATTTTCCTTAGAGAAGATGCCATGTAGCCAAAATTCAGACTGAACAAATAAAATTATCTAATTCAGCAATGAAATTTTAGATCTGTGGGGCTCCTCTCATATCTATGACAGGGTTATACTAACCACCATGTGCTTAGAAAACATGCATTTGTCTAGACCTTCTTTGTGAAACAAGAAACTTGAATAGAGCTTGGTGGCTCCTGTTGCTGCCCTTATCCAACATTATCAGTTTGTTTTGTCACACAACTTTCTCTTAGACTACCAAGCAACCATCTGAGCTAAGTTTCCCAGTGAGGTTTCAGAGCTGGTTTTAACCACCTTTGCTGTCTCTTAACATTGTGGGTGTCTGGTTTAATTTTCATATTTCTGGTGCTGACTGCAGTTGGAGATGACTAGTTCCCCAGCACAGGTCTCCTGAGGAAGGAACACTTGTGCTGGAAGAGAGGACGGTCACAGCTCTTGTCACAGCCCTGTCCCCCCTCATGTCCTCTGCCCTTTTTTGCTCCATGGCCCAAGCATGTGGGAAGGAAAGAGCCATCTCGCAGCCCATCCAGCAGCACAGGGGCCAAAATAGTGATCTTAATGTGGGACAAGTGGCAGTGAACATCCTCTGGCTGAAGACCAAATCAGACTGACCTCTTCCCATACCTTGCTCTGTGCTCTGGGCACAGGGCAGGAGCAGGTGATGAGTACCTGCTCCTCCAGGCACCGTGTTTTAAAAAATTGTCAGTAGTGACTGCATTTTCTTTTGGACACATTCACTGAGAGCAAGGGATACCCACCCAGCCAGACTCCTCCTAGCCATCCTCTGCCATCCTGTTCAGAAGTCCAGTGTGGGAACTGTCAGCTTAAAGAAGGAAGCATCGTGATTTGAGATGGTCAGCTGGAAGAGGGGGTGGGTGATTCTGATGTTGTACTTTGCAGTCTTACATCCCACTAAGCCCCATTTAAGGCGTGCAAATATTTTTTTTAAAGTTGGTCCTGCATACTAGTGTTTCATATCTAATGGTTCTCTTGCTACTTTTCCAAAAGAAATATGAGTCTCACTTGAAAAGGGAGGGATTTCAGATATACCAGGGAAGGACTTGCTTTTCAAACATCTTAAAGGCAGCTGTGCAGTCCAAGCAGAGGCTTTGCCAGAAGTCTGAGTGCAATGGTAATACTGCCCAATCCAGGCTCTTTTTCTTTAATGGAAAATGATGGAAAGTCCTGCTTTAACAGGATTCAGGCACTGGCTCTTGGAAACAGGTTTTGGTAACCAAAATAAAAAGGAGCTCAGAAACTTTAATGGCCTCCTTCACTAAAGCCTGGCCAAGTAATTGCATTTAATAATTCAAGCTATCAGCTTACTTTAACACAGCGGATCTAAATCTACCCTCCAACACAGACACAAAATCCCCTTGGCTTCACTGTCTGTAGCTAGAATTGGGTGCAATGTATATGTAAAAAATGAGAGATGGTGCTGTTAACTAAGGTAATTTGGTTATTATGGTTAGAAAATGAGATGGCAGCTGATAATCCTCACATCCTGGCACCGATGCGGTGTTTATAGATGTCAATGAAATCACTGTGACCTCAAGTAGCTGACAGAGTCCCCCCCTGTAGCTGAATGAGCTGCATGGAAAGAGCCCACATATAGCTCCAGATGTTCCCATGAAATCCCACAAGCTTTCTGAGAGGTGAGCTAGACTTCACCACAGGCCAAACATGTCCTACTAGATATAGTCAAAATTTGGCCCAGGAAAGTTTGGATCTTGAATCTCAACATTTCAGAGAACAACATTACCGCTGTGTTATAAAATTAAAAATATTTAAATTTTGTAGTTGAAGCAAAATATGTAACATTTCATTAGAACAGTTGTTTCATATTGTTTTTAGAGAGAAACATTACAACTCAAGCATGTATTACACTTACTGGAAACTGGACCACTACATAAAAGGGGCTGCAGCATCACGGCGTGGTGAGAAGTACAGATGATGCACCTTATCTGAGTCCTCACCGCCAGAAAGTTCTGAGATCATCGAGATCTATTCTGTTAAAGAACTCTATACACTATGCTTAAAACACACCTTCAAAAATATTTGTTTCTAAATTAAAATACACTTGCATATAACTTTCAGTCTTCTGTTGCTCTGCTAAGCCTCAGTTGCTTAGCTCCCAAACTCAGAAGACCACCACTGGGCCCAGGAAAAGAAGAAATTTACGGGAACATAAAAAAATCCCCCTGACCACTAAAACAGGGGAATTGGAATAAACACACAAACATCACATGTGAATTCATCCATTCTTTCCCTCCACAGAGAGAAGACTGTTGAATTAGTACTCTTTTTACTTACGAATTAACTAGCTTTACTCACTCTTCCCTTGAAACCTGTGGAGCACCAGCATGTTATGTGCTATAAATTTTCTAGGTGGGAGGTTTGCTATGTCTGTGGTAGCTAACAGGTTAAAGTAAAGCAGAGATAGCCTTTTTAAGCTGCAGAAGAAGAACAGAACAGTTCTGGAGGAATATCACGCTCTTATCAGATCGGCTTTTTCCAGCAAAAAACACCAGATGTTTTCTGCCTCTGATACACAGTACTGGTTTTCGGCATGGCCTGGCAGTGTGAGTCTCTTACTGGATTACCACAAAATAAAATGCACTATTTTGTGTTAACTGTGTGGTAACTACACGGTAGATGTATTGGAAGCCACGACTGCTGTTACACAGTAACTTGTGGTACCGGTACAATATTGCTCCACGAGATAATAGCAGAGGGCAAAGAGTTGCCTTGAGAGGAGGCTTGGATGGCTGCAGCAGTCTAACCAGTTTCTTAAGATTTCAGCCCATGTCATACTCACCCTACTAGCACTGGATCAATATTAATGGCATCTGGGTAATTACATCACTTTATTTTCAAATACCACAAAGGTAAAAGACAGTTATAAAAGATTCTGAAGGGCAACATTAACCCTTGCTCAAAAAGTCATCATAAGCCATGCAAAATTCTTATGCCCTGATTTAAATCAGGGTTTCCTGTGACCTGCATGAGAACTGCCCAGGCTCTTTCATAGTTAAAACTGCATTGAGGAGGGCTTATACTTTTTGTTACACTGGGAACAGTTCATGTTCCAGCATTGGAGAATTTGATTAGTTTAACCAGCTAACGATGAATTGTAAAAAGGGAAAGGAAAATAAGCACGGAAAAAGAAAAGAAGGAGCAAAAGCAGAAGGGACCAGATCTTTGTCCGGTGTAAACCAACAGTGACCAAAGGATTCGTGTGGAATTATGCTGCGTCACCCTTGCCGGTCCACTGTGTTTCAATGCTTTCATCTGGGACTAGTTACGTTTGCAGAAAACTGTTGTTCCTATAATTACTCTTGAAAGGATTTCTTGTTCGTGTTAATAACTCAGCTTTTAATAAAAGAAATAAAAGGGTTATCTTTACTAAATCACAAAAATAGAAGTTATGCAACATTATGATTCCACTTTAGGCAAACAAGGACTTTGAAACAAGGCAGTGCGTACTCATCATTGAAGTTAAGACCAGATTTTCAGAGGAGCTGGCTTGTAAAAAAGAAGGGAATTTCCACCCTGCAGAGAATTACATCACTTTGACAATCGTTACTGCACTGGAACAACACGAGCTCTTTCTCCATCCCTCTCTCCCTCCCTCTTGTCTCTGTGTTTAATGTAAATAGACATGTTCTCACATATTTCAAGTATTAAACAAAAACCCCACCATGTGATTTTATTTCCATGAGTTCAATGTGGAACTGCATCTTCTTGAACTGCTACAGCACCATGTGGGACTTGTCGCTCCAGTGCTTCACATCCCTGTTTTCATTAATAAAAGAGGCACCTTAAGGATAAGTGACATGATCATGATCAAAGGAGTCCCATGATGTCTGGTCAAACTGGATCACTGACAGAAATGCAGTTGCATTTCTCAGCAAAATGGCTGGTTCTGATATCCTTTTCACAGGGTATCTGCAGCTTGTCCTATGGAGAGTCCTACGGTGACAAATGAATCTAATTATGCAGAAAGGCTGGGGCTCACCTAATTTTAGCTTTCCTAAAAGCTAGTCTTCTAGCCTTACTCTGTAATCAGTGAAAAGAGATGGATACCTTTGGAGAGTGGTTTAGTTACAGTCAAGGCAGATCAAAGTGTCAGATGTGGAGTGCCAGGATCTGGTTCAGACACACACTTATCCACGGTGCTATCCTTAGCACAGAGGGCAGGAACTCGCATCAACGGCCCCAGTATATGCAGTCAGACTACCCCACCATACAGGATGATGCAAACTGGTGTCAGAGGAAAATCATAACAGGCATCTTGATGACCCTGTGCTTAAATAAATACACTTACCCCTAGACTTCTTTAAGGTCTCATAAAAACAGAAACTGATTCAACATGGCCTGGGACAAGCTGTTTCCCACAGTCTGCCCTGCATGCAGTTCTGCAGGAGACAGGCACGCCGAGAATTTCAGGGAGACCGCAGGCTCCCAGGACTGCCAAGTGCAATGCTTGGTCCTCCTTGACAATCAAAGGAAAGAACGAAGCTACTTCAGAGGATAGTTCATAAAAAACAGCCAGCTAGCTAATATAGGTGCTTAGAGCTGATGTGGAAGCTTTATGCAATATGTAAAAACTCATGTGGCAGGTGGCTTGGAAATGCCAGTAGACCCATTTGAAAACCAATCAGAAAAACAGTATTCCTAACAGAAACTGCTTTGACTTCAAATTGTGGACATGCTGATTGATGTCAAAGAGAAAGGTCCTTCTTTTATGTAGTATGTTAGTGAATGCAACTTTTCTTACACAATACCTGTTGAGGTCTATTAAACTGCTTCATAAGAATAAGTCTTATGAAATAGAAGAGGGTTACAATACCTAACGCGACTATCTCAAGAATATTTTTCCAAAAGGAAGTATAAATAGCATCCTAATAATAAAAGGTACTGCTTTCTTAAGGTGTTAAGACTGAAATGAAATGCAAACAGCCTAGATTTGTTTACTTATTGTTACACAAAGTTCTAATAAAAAGCTGGAAATACATAGATATATAAAAATATATAGATATATAAAAATATCCTTCCAAAAGGTTTTATGTGTGTTTTTATAATCCACCAAATCACTCCCACTATGAAATAAAATATAACAAATAAAAACTGTAAGAGGCTGAAGGAGCTACCAAAGTTTCCCAAATGATTAAATAACACCTTCTCCCTCTCTTTCTTGTTGTGCAACTCATTCACATTTATTTTACATAAACTTGAGTTCAGTCTCTTCATTTTTCTAACCTTACAAATAGAAGAGTAGCCCTGGATAAGACTTTTTTTTCCCCTCTTGTCCCCTCAGAGCATAAATAACTCCTCTCTCCCTGTCCTACACTTTCTCTGAAATTCCTGCTGCTGATTAACAGAGAAAGAAGCAGAAAACACTACTATAAAAATAATTATTAAAATAGTCCAGATTTTTTTCTATTTTTTGTTCTTTTTTCTTGGTGATGGCAACACAGATGTGGCATAACTTGATTTCCTTCTTGTTAGAAGAGAACTTTGAACGTACATGCACATCCAGACTTGGTCACTGCTAGGTGTCAAATATCTGTCTGTTCCCATAGCAGAAAGAAAAATGATCTACTAAGCCATACAACTACCTCTTGTTGCCAAGCAGCTAAGGTAAGTCATCACTAAAGATAAGCATCATTTATCTCCACAATTCGAGTAAAGGAGTAAATTTGATTCCACGTCAAGACATACCCAGACATCAAGATCAAAAATCACTTGAATAAATTACCAAAACTAAGTTTAAAAACAAGTTAGATGCCTCCCTTTGCCCACATTGTCTCAAAAATTCAAATCACTATCTAAAAAAACCCTTCTAAACAACTATCCCAAAATTTCTTTATGGTTCCTTTTGGTCTTCTGCTAGTACTGGCTTGTGGTTGAAAAGGTCCTTTTCCCTCCTTATCCCTTACTTCTCTGATATTAGCAAACCTGCCTCCTCCATGCCTTTGTTCACCCAGCTGGGCTGCGCTAGGACTTATCCGCACGGCAGGGACGGGTTGGGCCCTCTTGGAGTGCATGTGGAGTCCAGAGCAAGAGCACAACAGGGATCCCTCTGCCCAACCTGCGCAGTTCATTCTCATTCTGCAGGCAGTACCATCACAACAGCCCCACATGGTGCTTAAGCTAAGAGACCCCCATCAAGGTCTCTGTGTTGTATTCCACTGTGAAGCCTGGGTACTCCCTCGACCCCCTCTTCTCTTCATTCTCCGCTTTACCCTTCTCTGCACCCACCACAGTACCAAGCCATTTTCCTTCAACATCAGTGACCGGAGTCTGCTGCCATCGCTTTGTTCAGCAGCACCAATGTTTCCCTGTGATTGCTGGAATATTGCCTTGTATCTGATAAAGCAGTTACATTCCTGGGAATTGGTAGAAACTGTCTAATTTTCACAGAAAAATGGGACTGTACAATATCTGTCTCAACAAGTACAATGACAGAAAGGGCAGCTCACCTTCATTTATGGAGCAGAAACAATCAGAGGACAATGAGAAAGCACCTCTGGTGAAGTTGTTTGTGCTGTCAGAGGAACACCATGCTGGCACATCTCAGGGGTGTTAAGGGAGGAGCCAAAGCCTGAACAAACCCAGCTAGGGATGCCCAAAGACACAAGCACTGCTCCAGCTTTCCCCAGGCTCAAAAACTCAAAATTGCACTTCAGTGTACAGGTCCTACATCAAAGACGCCAGGTGCTTACACTGGTGAACTTGCAACCAGTTATTACACCCAGCACCTGAGTCCACCTTCATTTCAACGGGCAATGCGGGAACTGCTCCTGTGCAGAAGGAAATGTTACCACAGACACCGATACTGGGGTGAGCTACATGTCCCTGTGGATGTCAGAATTCATCTTGCCTTTTACCACAGATATATTTTAAGAGCTTTAAAACATATTTCTTGAGATTGAATTCAATCTTCAAGTTTGCACAAACATTTGATGAGTTTTATCTTTCTTCGTTTGCTGTTTGACTTGCAGAATAAACAAAAGTTAGTCATTGCTTAATGATTTTCAGCCTCTCTTGGACAGGAAAATATTAACTGCTTTGATTAAATGTAATTTATTAAGCTGTCAGGAATACTCCAGTATATTTCAAATATTCTATTACGGTGTACAAAGAAATGTAAATTCCTCTCACTTACAAAAGTGAAACAAACTATGAACATTTCTATGAAGGCTCCTTCTTACTGAATGAACTATTATCTCACATACATTTCAAATACAGAGCTCTGTTTTACTCTAAAAGATTCAATACCTTTTTTCAATGAATATTTCTGCAAAAGAAGAGAACCAAATAAACAACCTGCCGAGTGAAGCAGATATGAACTTTTTTCATGTACAAGAGGTAACAAATCAAGCCTTAATAGCACCTTTCTTATTTTCAATGGAGAAGAAAATGTTTTACTCATACTTTTATGTAACTACCAAAAATTTTGTGATTTGGAAAGAAATACTGTAGAGTTGTCATTCATGTCATCAGCTTAGACTAAATATTTTAGAAATCCTTGCTGCTATTTACATTTAAGCCAGTTCCCCCCTGACTTAACCTACTTAATGAAGTTCCTCTGTGAGATGCCCGTAATATACAAAGAAGGAAAAGCCTAAATGAAAGTAAAAACCAGAATAAAATGAACATACTTACTTGGAACAGATCAGTCACTGAGGTTGTACTATCCTCTTCATATCACTGTTTTCCAGGCTTTGCAAAATATAGCTACTAAAACCAATTGCCTTCTGTGTCTCTGCCACATCTGTACATCATGTTATCAGACTGAATAGTTCACACATCCATGAAAAGTACTCAAAACTCCCCAGTGACTTTTGTCTGGGATGGAAACATACATGGTAAAGGTTTGCATGGATAAAGAAATTTTGAGTAGGAATGAAAACACAAATTATACTTAGAAGCTGTAAATATTCCACTTAAATAAACAGAACTTTGGACCATTTGTGATTCAGTATTCCAAGATTAGTATAGCTCATTATCTCCATGTAATGGGAAACAACATCAGGATTGTGTAAGTGAAGCAAAGAGAAAAGATTGTAATGCTCACTTTAAAAAGGGTTTCCACGGAAAATGCAGGAAACAATTCCCTCATAAAGTGACGTGCTGGAAAGAAGCTGGAAACACTATACATTAATAGAACATATAATAAAGTACCACCATGTCTGTAGCTTTAAAGACAAAATGGTTCAAAAATGGAGGACTCATGTTTTGATAAAACCTGCAGAATTTAGGAGATGATGGAAATTACCAAAGTAACAGAGAAATTGACATATATCTAAATCATAGGCATGATTTTTCCGACAGAAACAACAACTGTGTAAGAGCTGTACATGTAGGAGGTAAAGCAAATGCACTTAGTGGTATGATTCCAGATTTATAAGAAAAAATCATTTGTTTTTCTAATTACGACACTCTTTCTTCATGACAAGTAGCATGTTCTACTCCACTAGTATCCTTTCTGACTTTGTGATATGAATTCTGACTCACTGTGAGCGTACCAGGCTGCAACTCCTTGAAAGATGTAGAATAAGAACACTTTCCTTGCTGAGTAAGAAGACAAGGCAGCCCTTTCTAGTCTCTCCTTTTGTTTGGCACTTAGGGACCTGGGTGTCCTGGTGGACGACAGGTTAAACATGAGCCAGCAGTGTGCCCTGCTGCCAAGAAAGCCAATGGGATCCTGGGGTGCATCAAGAAGAGTGTGGCCAGCAGGACAAGGGAGGTTCTTCTTCCCCTCTACACTGCCCTGGTGAGGCCTCATCTGGAGTACTGTGTCCAGTTCTGGG
>Ga0065711_1033914_pt1 | contig 24595 bp, 16 predicted proteins | sample Hoacrofraction12_FD_59098 | JGI IMG/M metagenome (GOLD analysis project Ga0065711, IMG submission 59098) | Hoatzin crop microbial communities from Cojedes, Venezuela - Epithelial fraction 12 v2 (version 2) | ecosystem: Host-associated > Birds > Digestive system > Esophagus > Crop | place...
CAGTTCCTTTCCTTATTTGGTCATGTTGACCCAGTACATAGAAATCCCCGCTTTATTCTTTCGACAATGATTAAGGAAGTGGTTATGCAAGGGTTGCACATTAACAATACAGCAAATACCAAGGTAAGAGCAAAGGGGGGGGGGACCTCCTTCACCTTCCAACCGGTTTGAGAACAAATCTTATATGCTTTGGTTTATTACACTACCTTTGTTGGTAAACACTGATACAAGATAGCAAATTCACATTTTTTCTATATCCAAAATGAAGAGATTAAAAAATAAGCATGATTCTCATCACTGATGTTTACAATAACATTAGGAGCAGTGTACACAACTGCGTAAGACATCTTTCATGTCACAAGTTTATATCTGAGTTAGCAAACAATGTTTAGCTAAATATTAAGTGATACTTCCAAGTCCTTTAATTTACTTTATAACAACATTTGTTCAAATTATTTTTATATCTACAAGAAAAGGAGAAATCGGATTTTTTTCTGAGAAGGAATGAAAAGCAGAATGAAAGCAGATTGATTGGATACTAAACAGACTCCTTGAGTTCACACAAGAGTTCCCCTGCTACACATTTATTAGCAAGTTCCTCTCTTGTTTCCAACATCTGATGAGATGTATGAGCCATTATGATTACAGAATAATGCCTCAACAATTGGTATGTGATTTTCTATGATCCTAGCTTGACTCTGGAATATAGATAAGGATGAAACCATCATGGCAAGATGTACTGTTTTGGCAGACATTCCAGGCTTTCCCCATACTGGTGAGCCAATGATACTTCTGAAAAAAATAGTGAAATGAGTACATGTAGTCAGGTAAACTAAACTTATTGCTTGTTTTACTTAGTTACCTAGATCACCAGGCTAAAAAAGCACAGTAGGATACACAGCTTAGCTTTGAACACAATTTATTCCTAAATCTACAGTCAACAGATTTGTGTTTTCTCATTCTATTACCCTCGCTGGTACTAAGCAAATCCAAATTAGTTATACACAAAACTTCACTAAGTAAGCAAGCATCAGGTAAAAGCTAGCCTATTTAAATATGCTTACTTGGATAAGAGGTCACAGTCAACAGTTAAATACTATCTCCTTTTGACTGCTGTCTACACTTCAAATGGGAATAACAGTATCACAATCTGGCCACCATGTATGAATTATACCTACCACAACGTGTTGTTCTGAAGAAGTATCTTTAAAACTCACCTTTAAGCTGGAAATCTCTGTGTTTTCTTCCATACTTAAAAGGCTTCAAACTGGTGTTCTCTTCCAGAAATTGATCCAGCTGCTATTTCAAAGTAATGTGAGGAGATTTAAAAACAAAATCAGGAAAAAAAAAAACTTAATGTTTTCAGCAGAGTGCAGCATCACCACTGAATCACAGAAATACACCACGTGAGTAAACGTGATCATTTTGTTCTTACTCTGCAGTTGTATGAGTGATTTTATACAACACACACACGCATGCACGCACGCACACACGCATGCGCACACACACACACACACACACACACATTTAAAGATCACTGCTTCCTTGTTCCAGGTTTTGCAGCAGTGATGTAAACCCAGTGAGCTTCAGCAGCTGTTACAGACAATTGCATGTATTTTCATTAATTAAATATTAAGTGGTATTTCCAACTACTTTCACTTTATAAAAACATATATTCAAAATAGTATTTATTTTATAATATTTAAATATTACATTTACAATTAAGACTCTAGAAATAACAAATATAAATAATATAATATCATATACATTATGTATTATTGTATGCAAATGATTATATTAAATATAAAAATTAATTATAAAATAATAAAAATTTATTTTTATATTGACTGAGCAAAGAAGAGCTTCTTGTCAGTATATTCATATTTTCACTTATGGAATTGACTACCACCAGTCTGCCTGCTTCAGAAGTCCAGAAGACTTACTTTTACAGCTTACAAACTAAGGAACAAGGTAAGACAGAGACATGGTTTTTAATGCAGAATATGACACTATTGCTCCTGATATTTTAATGTCTCAGTCAGCTCACAGTGTTTAGATGCTAGCACTGTTAAAATAGTCAACAGAAAAAACACATCCTATCTCTACTCCAAAATACCACATGTAAACTCTAATTGAAGTCCTTGACTAAAGAGAGAACACAAACTATTTAACCTCAACAAATTCAATTTCGTCTTGGGTTATCATAAAGATATTTTCTCCTGCTTTTATTTTTACCCTTGGCTTATCAGCAAGTGTCCATTTTCATAAAGCGTGAACTACAATTAGCTTGCAACAGAAACTGCGGGGATATTTCTTTGTTTAAAAAAAAACTATACACACTTAAGTGAATGCACTTTTGTTCATAGCCTTTGTAATTTACATGGCTGAAACAAACGTACCTAAACAGCATCATGATAAATGATGACCAGCGAATCCAGACAGATGCAATAGACTGCTGTTTTGACTGCTGTTTTGAAATGACCACAAAGATAGGAAGGGGAAAGAAAGATGTTTTTTATGCTTGATCACCAACCAGAAGTCAGCAAAATAAGAATTACAAGTTCACACCTCATGATAACTTGCTTAAGGCAAAATAATACATTATACTTGATACAGAAGGTAAAATTCAGCATAGCCAAAGTTGAATAATTAGATTACAGAAAGATTTAGAAAAACAGAAGTCTCATCATGTTCTTACTGAGAAATGCAGAGCAGAAACAAGATGGTAAGCAAGCATAACCCACATGGTTGAAGCAGACATGAGAAGTTTTTATATAATTAGCAAAGATTAGGAGGTAAGGGCTGGAGAAGCCAGTGAATGTGATGTTACTCAGATAACTGAAAGCCATAATGAATGTATTCAGAGAAACTGAAGTTCCAGGAACGACCTTTTTCTTTTCTGATCTTAAAAAAAGAGTAGAGGCAAATGCTCAGTGGAAAGAAGGCTGAAAAAAGGTTCTGATGAGGCTGATGAATATGGAGTTGTCAGACAAGCAACCTTGAGTCATCATCTCCTCTTCTGAAACCTGATGACAAACCAGTCTCTGAAAATCCAGAGCCTATGTTCCCAGATAGCTCTAGATACTGTCAGAGAGAAAATTATGGCAAAAGTACATGGTGTACTAAAATTGAACCTCATGAGTGATGTGAAAAGCACACACAGTCCTAAAGCTTTATAAATGCATCCAACTGAATGCAACTGCACCCTACAACAAATTTTATAAGCTAAATCTTCCAGTTAGTACTGCTCAATTCTCACATCAGGTCATTAATTTTCAGGCTATACTGTTGGTTTTGCTCTGACAAGTGGCTTTGTAAAGGTTTTTTCACCTATGAAAGCAAGTAATTAATTTCTGAGTGAGTTTTTGCAGAATCTTTCAACTGATCTGCTTTTGGATTTTTTTATATTCCAGAAAACAGGTCCTGCCTTGCCTGTAAATTTAAACAAACAAACAAACAAAATCAAGGTTGGCTAGTTAAAGACAAATTTTCAACATTTCCCAATGATGCAAAACTTTGCCTCAGCTGCAGTCTGCTGGTGACTTCCATTGACACTGGAAGTCATATCAGTGACATTGGTTGCATGACTCAGGGTTGTAGTAGAATTTAGTCATCTAAACTTACCTCGATAAAAAGGCAACTATTTCTTGTATATTTAGTAACAGCAGGTTTATCTGAAACATCTGCATTTGAAAGTACTAAAGCTGCAAATTTCAAAAATAACAGTCTCTTGTGCAAAACATTTTTTCAGGTCTCCAAACTTCTTTCTTAAACCACAGTCCAGAGACAAATGATTAAGTTCGACAAGGTCAAGTGCAATGTCCTGCATGTGAGTTGGGGCAATCCCAAGCACAAATACGGGCTGGGCGGAGAATGGATTGAGAGTAGCCCTGAGGAGGACTTGGGGGTGTTGGTTGATGAGAAGCTCAACACAACCCAGCAATGTGTGTTCACAGCCCAGAAGGCCAACTGTATCCTGGGCTGCATCAAAAGCAGCACAGTCAGCAGGACAAGGGAGGTGATTCTGCCCCTCTGCTCCGCTCTGGTGAGACCCCACCTGGAGTCCTGTGTCCAGCTCTGGAGCCCTCAGCACAGGATAGACATGGACCTGTTAGAGCGGGTCCAGAGGAGGGCCACAAAAATGATCGGAGGGATGGAGCACCTCTTGTATGAGGAAAGGCTGAGAGAGTTGGGGCTGTTCAGCCTGAAGAAGAGAAGGTTCCGGGGAGACACCACTGTGGCCTTTCAGTACCTGACAGAGGCCTAGAGGAAAGATGGGGAGGGACGTTTTACAAGGGCATGTAGTGATAGGACAAGGGGTAATGGCTTCAAACTGAGAGAGGGTATCTTTAGACCAAATATAAGAAAGAAATCCTTTACTGTGAGGCTGGTGAGGGTCTGGAACAGGTTGCCCAGAGCAGTTATGGCTGCCCCCTCCCTGGAAGTGTTCAAGGCCACGTTGGATGGGGCTTTGAGCAACCTGGTCCAGTGGAAAGTATCCCTGCCCATGGCAGTGGAGTTGGATCTTTGAGGTCCCTTCCGACCCAAACTGTTCTATGATTCTGTGATTATATGATCCACACAACATCAAAGATTTGTGAATGCAGTATGCGATCTGAATGACTAACAGACTAACCAAAATGAGTGAAATGCTTTGGTTTAGACACAGCTTTGCTGCAAGCCCAATGTAAGGGACACTACAATGTTAAGCTGTTTCAATAACTTTTCAGAAGAGACTTGTTGGCTAGCGTGAATAATCCGAAACAGGTTTACCTCCAAATCCACATAAATTCTTTTCCAAGTTGTCCTAGCTGTGCTAGCTAGCATACAGCAAAGGAACATAAAAAAGGCTACAGGAACTAAGGCAGTCCAGAGCCTTTGCCCTACACTACCTGGTGGGGCACTGCCACACTTGCGACCAGTGAAGCAGTGTTACTTGCTACTCAGGAGTTGTAAGCACAAGCCTCATACCCCCTCACACTGCTGCCAATGGTTTTGCTGTACTACAGTAAGGCTTTAAGCTAAAAATTAGAACTAGCCCGCTTAACAAAACTCTGTCATTTTACCTGCTCCAAAATCATCAAGGCAACACTGCAGATTCACTTTCAGAGTTCACTTCCTGTGGATTTAATTAAGGTTGTGGGTTAGTCATTGGTTTTTTTTAAACTTTACGTAAATTTTATTATGCAATTATGCAAATATTCTTTACATAACTAATTCTGTCCTTATATTAGAATGCTGATTTTCATACCACAGAGAAAAGAAGTTTACATACCACAAGCTATTCAAAATTTAACTTGCGCTGTACTAGCTTATAGAATTACAGAATACACAACATCCACTGGGACAGGAAGACTTAAAGTCTGTTTCAATCAAAATCCCTCAAAATATCAACAGAATACACTATTCATATTTAAAATCTTCAAAGAATTTTCTTATCGCAGTGAAATGATTTACTACCACTCCAGTATTTATCCACTATGTCCAGAAGATGTTTCATAGGTGTTGCTTCACGTACATGTTTATTGATTGCCAGAGCTTTTGCCTTATGAATTTCCTGAAAGTAACTGGAGGAAAAGAAATGGAAAACTTTTGATTCTAGGTGGTGTTTTTTTAAACTGGAGTCATCTCTTAATTGTGAAGTGTGATATGCAATAAAAATTGATACATTGAGGTAGTTTAGCCAAAAATCTTTTACATTGTATACGCATTAATAAGGCATAAAACAAGTACTCAACAGTTTATTCCATAGTTCTAACTTTTTTTCTGAAAAAACCTTTACATTCTTCAAGATGAAAATGCCTATGTTTAGCTCTGGCATTAAGCGGAGTTCAACAAGCTCTGGCTTGTTTGGGAAACCCCAAGCACCACTTTGCTGGTCATTCTTAAGTCAAAGGGTTTTACTATAGGAAAGCCTGGATGCATTTACTTTTATTAAAGCTCTCAAAAAATTTCCTTTACAAACTTCCACTCTTTAGTTTTATATAGTTTTTACAAAACTGTAGTGCCTTGGACTAAAACAGAGCCTTAAGCAAAAACTTTTTGCACAGCTTCTCTACCTCTTCCACAAGTTTAACTTTTCCTGTAATGAAGTTCCTGTTAACATTATTATAGGCAACGCCCAACCCAAAGATGAAACAAAGAATTAACACAATTCCATCTCTGATTTCACTAAAAGACAAATTGGGATTACAAATAATGACAATGCAAATATGTGTAAAACAAATTGCTACTGTACTGTTCCACAGAAGCCAGAGATCCTTCTGGCAAAATCTATTCCAATGAACAGGACAAGATGCTGGATCCTCACATACAGAACTAGCATACCACCACCATGGTCTTCTCACTGCTTACTGAATGAATGAAAACATTAGAAAGTCCTAAGCCTGGCATTGCAGAGAACAGGGTTCTCTGCATTCTTGTTATTGCAAGCAAAAAAATTACTGTGTGACAGAACTATATTAGTTTCTGAAAAGCAACCTAATCAAATGTAATTGTCATTAAAGGTCCATTTTAACATTTGAGATATATAATCCACAATAATCAGCTCTCATTTCTTGTGCTTACCTGTCTGCCAATTTTGTTCTTCATGTACAGTTTCCAGAGAGATTACAAATAATTTTTGCTTAGGCATCAATAGTCCAGCATTAGGTTGTTCATCATTTTTTAGCAAAGCTATGAAGTTTTTGTTTCTCAGCAGGTTAGTTTGTCTCATTGTACAGTTTTCTATTACTGGGCCATTCAGATGCTGAGAGAGTGTTGGAACACTCCTGAGCTTGCATGTGCTCCTCTGAAGAAGTGGATAATTCCTCTATTTGTAGTAAGTCTGAAAAAAAAAATACACAGTAATGTCAACAGAATATCCTCATTTTGAAATTACTTTCAAGAATAAAATCTTTATTGATTTTTTTACTACAAAAACCCTCCTAGTTTTTGAAACTAGGTCTGGAGGATGATTCATTTCAGGTATCTATTTTTTTATTTTGAAAAAGCTTAAGATTTTTCAGTAGAATTTTTACTTGCTTTGGAGTACTTTATATATTCCTCACAAACGCAAAGAGTTCCATCACCTTGTATACAAGTTACTAACTGTAAAAGGATATTTGCTTAAGGAAAAATAAGGCGTGTATGAACTACTGGAATAATGTGTAATATACATTGCCTGCAGTAAATAGAACCGAGTCATAAATTTAAATTTACTGAAGTGAAAAGACAATAATTAAACCTGATTGTATGCATAATGCTTAGCAAGGGGGAGAAAGAATATCAAGACTTAGGTTAAACTGTGTAAAACATCTTCACTGCGAAGTCTTAGTGAGTTCTTTTCACATAGTTTCATGCAAACAGTATTTAAGGCTTTTGAAAGTACTGTCCTTCCCGATTCTCTATATCAGGGAAGGTTAAATTTAAACTAGATTGCCACTAACGATTATTGATGTCATCTGTTAAAGTAAGGACTCTTTATGCTGTTGCTAAACACAACCGGTAGTTAAACAGAAAGGTATGAATTAAGACATATTTTGTTACTAGACAAAGTCACTGGGGTGTGAGCTGCCATTTTGGAACCAAGCAAGCACTGCGTCTCAGGGGCCTGTGTAGGAGCGCTCTTCGGAGGTTACCATCGCTAGGTGGCGCACAAGGCACGGAGGAGGCCGGCCGCGGCCTGGAGCCCCAGCTCCCGCCCAGAGCCCCAACTCCCACCCAGAGACCCAGCTGCCACCCAGAGACCCAGCTGCCACCCCGAGCCCCAACTCCCTCCCAGAAACTGCCTGCAACTGAACAAAAAAGTCATCACCAAGAATCAAAAGAAACCCCAAAATCTCAGGTTAAACTTACTGATGACAAACACCAGTGAAAAGTCCAGGACACAAGCAAATTTCACCTCACTCTGGCAACGCAGGTTCACTTCTGTGCACATTCACTGACTACATCTGGAGGAAAAGAACCTTTCTGCTACATAGACAAGGATTTTTCTCCTGAAGCCTACACCGTATGTTGTTGCTAGAGAAGAGCAGGGAGCATGTGAACTAACAAATTTCTACTGTATGACATTGAGCTGACGCTCAAAGGTCACATCCATTTCTCCTATCACAACAGGAGGAAGGAAGCACGGGGGCTTGTGCATCGGTTCCATGTCCTCTCTACCACAAGATGTGTGTCCATTATGCATCTGAGGATTGTGGGGTAGAAGAGATTTAGCAATCTTACCAGAACTGCAAATCAATATCTAGCAGTCTGTACGACACATTATACCTATCGACTTATTATACGTCCTTTTTATTTATGCATCCAAAACTCAGTATTAGCTCAAGATCCTCTTTCGTGCAGCCCATGTACACCTCTTCCTCTGCAATGCTATCCTCAGTTATTAGCCAGATTACCTAATGTTTACCTAAGCCGTTACCTCCCTATGCTCCTGAAGTACGCTCATGCACGCTACTTGCTAAGCAAGAGGCGCTTTGTAGCCCGTCTGCAGGCACCTCAGAGCCAGCGACAACAGGTACACATAATGACTAAAGACTGCAGTCTTTTCTTCAGTGAAGGCACCAATTACAGAGCTCAAAAACTCCTTCCTCTTGAAGACTGAATTTTATTTTCATTTCCTTACAGAGATTAGATATCTTTCAGAGATACTGATGGTCACAGAATAATAAACAAAGTAGAAAACAACCACAAACAGCCATAGACATGTACATATATAGAAGATGTAGTAATAATTTGCACCATGGTAATCAACACTTTGAACAAAGCAAGCAAAAGAACTAAAGTGCTAAAATTGATACCTGGATAGGTTGCAAAGTTAGCCTGGACAGGAATTTTATCATGCGCTTCAGCTTCATCTTGAAGTTATAGATTTGGGTCTTTTTTAGACAAATCCCTCGTTTTATTTTCTGAAAATGTAACTTTGCCACTTTTTTTTTTTTTAGGTCCTTGTTTACTGTTGAGATGTTTAGCTAGCGAAACATTAGACAAACATTTATACTGTAGAAAAAAAAAAAGAAATTTAGGTTTCTGTCAAGTAACTACAGATAATTTAACATACTGATATACACTAGAATATGCAAGAGAAAAGAGTGCTAATGGATCACCTAAACAATCCTAATTTTCTAAGCATGACAAAATAAAAGGTGGTATTTTTTGAACAGAACTGAAATACAATTTTCACTGTTAAGCCACTGACCAGGTACTCCACACTTACTGATTGTTTGCAATTAAAAGAAAACTAGTTGACAAAAGATTGATAATTTTCTAATTTTCTGCTACACTGTATTTCTGCTTTTTTCCATAGTTTGCTGACACAGTGTGCTCCTTAACTTTCTTATAGCATGTAGCATTAGCACTGCTGCGGTTAAAATTGCTTTCTGTTGATTCAGAGCATAGAGTACACTGAACTCCTGGTTGCCTGCAAAACACTAATATAATCTTCAGCAATTTCCACTACACTGAAATTTCATACTCTAGGCATAGGGATTTAATGCAAAATTCCAAACAAGTTCCAAATGTAGGTGATTAAACATAATGCAAATATCTCATGCTGTTTGTTGGGGGGTTTTTTGTAAAGCACCAAGAGCTAATTCTTATAAAGTATTTCATATATCATTCTACTTGCTTGAAGTTAAACACCTGCATTCTTTAAGGAGTCAAGCTCCTAGTACTTACACTTGCATAGGAAGTGTTATGAGAGTTCATCTGTTCCTAGCATTAGCTGACCTTAGTGTTCAGGTATCTAGGTATATCTAACAAATTGTATTCAGCAACATGCTTGTTGAAATGGTTGCTAATGATTCTTCTCTCATTTTTGCCCCCTTTTTTTTTTTCCAAATTCTGAAGATGCCAGCACTTTTGCAATATTCCATCTTAGATACTGGAACTATCAGGACACGTGTTCAGTAGGCTAGGCTGTAAATCCTTTTGCTGATGAAGTGATACAAAATGCTAGGAAATAAATTATGTAAGAAAGCTTTTTCAAGGCCACAGATCTTTTTGCTGTCATTTTTGATATGTATTATGGACTAATAACAACCTTTAAGAGCTCTTTCAACCTCCTCTCTCAAAGTTCTCTGAAAAGTAACTCTCCAAGACCAGTACACAAACTTACTCTTATCTCTGCCCAAAAAAGCACAGTATTCATGGAAGTCTGTCACCTCTTACAATGAAACCTCAAACTCTCTCCTTACAGAGATATGAGGACTCCAAGTATCAGGAAAAAATCATGAGAATTGCTAAAAATTCAGGACCCGATCATCCTGAACTTACCAGGTAGCTGGTAAAGCCGGTATGTAAGAAGGCCCTGCTATGCCGACTGTGAAGCACTTCCTGCACTAGTCTACTTTCTCATGCAATTCTACTTCATTTATTAACAATGCAAATATCAGTCCTACTCTCTAAAATGTTAAAGAAAGAGCTAGTGGTAGAAACAATTTGATACATACCAAAAAATACCATACATATTTGACAAGTAAAAGAAAGGTTCACCTGGAAAGAAGTATTTGAAAGAAGTACTTGTCTTGGTTTTCAGTATTGGCAAAGTAGGTAGTGTCAGGCTGCTCAGTTCAATTGTGCCTTAAGTTACAAGCTAAACTTGCAAAAGCCATAAGAGAGATGTCATCAGCTCAGCAGAGTCCAGCTTCGTAAATACCGCTGTAGCCACCATTAGCAGTGGGAAGAAATTCTATGACTACATATCAAAAATAAAAACAAAGCATTAAGGAAAGAGATAATGAAGGTGTAGACAAGACCAAACCATTAATGCAAGGCAAGATTATTCCAGCAATAGCACAATCTACCTCAGTTGTAACCTGAAATGCTCCCAATTTGAGCAAGTATCAGGCTAACAACAGAAAAAAGGTGAACATCCCAGAAAAAAGTTCAGACATTTAAGATCATTTCATCTATAACCAAAAGAAAGGTATTTCTATAAGCCTATACCTATACAGGTGCAAGTTTTTTTCATGAAATCTCTGGTACCAAAACAGCTATGGGTATGAAACAGCTAAAGGCAATACAAGCTTACTTCTTTATTACCATGTTGTTTCCATACTTGAGAGGTGGGTTCAGTCTTAGATTTTTTGTTCTTTAATATTTATGCCATCGATTTTGCAGATATCAAGGAAATGACATTTGAAAATTTAAAAACATAAAAATAAATTGACCACAAGTACTGAACATCCATGTCTTTCTTAAAATTGTGTCTCAAACAAATGTATAGTCAGCAGCTGCCTTCACCACATGAAAGTAAAATTATACAAGTCACAAACTTAACTCACATGTTAACCCAGATGCAGAAGTTTAAGATCTGCATGAATCCGAGTCCTGCAAAAGCCAGAGAAACAATACTATCTTCCCCTTACCTACAACTTTATTTACCAAGCTTTTGGGTTTTTTCATGAAAATTTCACAAAATGTATACATCTAAGCTACATTTTGCCTTCCCGAATGCAAGGAACACATTACACAGGGTAGAATTAACAGCAAAGACTGCTGATCTCCATCAGATCAATAAAACTTTTGCTGGCAAGCTGATGATCGCATTTCTAGAGCTCATTCCCCTTTTCCCTGCAAGGGTGTCTCACTAGAATGCAGCCACAACACTGCTCTCTTCAAGCACAGAAGAATCCTGCTGTAACCAAAGTGGGGGAAAGGCAGGCAGCAGCAATGAGAAAACGATGGTGTCCTCAGAACCTGAAATATCAGCAAATTCCTGTACTTCCTAATACTTCTGCTGGGTCCAAATCCAATTTGTATCAAAACAAAAATTCAAAGGGAAATCAGCAAAAGCAGTTTCCTCTCCGATACGCAAGACTAGGCGTAAGTTTGCATTATGGCCTTCAGATTCTAATAAAAGTTTAGAAGAAAATAGTAAAATATCAGCACGTTTGCTGCAGAGCCTTTCTGGTTTTGGTTACTTCACATGATTTTTTCAAGCTTCTAGCAAAGGGCATGTCGCAGGACAGTGTAAGCATTGTCCATTGGACTGTAGTAGGATATTCTTGCAGTTATGGGCAGGAACAATTTAGTGTTACTTAGAGGTCTGTCAGAAATTTCTTTGAGTATTGTTGGTCTGTTCACCTACTCTGTGTTCCAACTTCCATTTTATAAAATGGAGAGGTCAATAACTGTTCTCTCCTGCTTACTGTCTGTGGCATTTTTCACCACAGTTCTGCATGTGACTCCAATAATCTGCATTACAACTTCAGAATAGGGTTGAAATGAAAGGCAATAATGTATTAGAAAATTTTCCAACACCATTTTGAAAGGAAAAATCAGATTTAAAATACAAAGTTGTATATAACTAGCTTGTATCTTAATTAGAATCATAAAATAACTCAGGTTGTAAGGGACCTCTGCATGTCCTCCATTGCCCAACCTTCTGCTCAAATGAGCTCTAACTTCAACATCACACAAAGCTGCACAGTGTTCAGTCATTTTGTGAAAATCCTCCCTGGGTGCTTGGCCAGTGGAAAAAATCCTTCCCTTACATCCAGCTGGAATTGTCTTTGTTGCTATGGAAATTCTAGCTGCCTCTTGTCCTTTTACTGTGTATATTCATCTCATTAAGCAGTGGAAGACAGCAATTAAGATTCTGCTCCTGCTCCCCTTCCCCCAACTCTTCTCCAGGGTAAACAAAACCAGATTGCTCAGCCTGTTCCTTGTTTGTTGTATGTTCCAGCGCCATACCATCTCAGAGGCCCTCCTCTGGACTCTCTCCAGTTTTATGACCTCTCTTTCACTGGGGAACCCCAAAATGGAACACAGCCTTCCAGATGCTGCCTCATAATCATTGAGTAGAGACGAATAATTGCTTCTCTCAGTTTGCTCTTGGTAATGAAGCCCAACATGTACTGAACTCATGTTCCGCTCATTATACAGCAAGAGCCCAAATTTTCTGCAGAGCTGGCACCTAACCAGTCAGATACTCTACCTGCTGCAGGAGGCTATTCTACCCAAGGTACAGGACTGTGCATTTGTCTGCTGAGCTTGATGTCAGCTAACTCTTCAAGCTTGGTAAGTTCCCTTTCCAGCAGCAAGCCAAGCACAGTTTGTTCTTTGCTATACATTTGTAAAGACCAAATTCCTTGTTATCTAGAAATTATCTAGAAATGGTGGGAATAAGCAGAGTAATGTAAGTTTACACATAATACACTTATTCAAAATAATGTACTCCATTAACTCACCTCAGATTTCTATAGAATCACATGAGCAGGTGAAAAAGCAGTTATAACTGAAGGTGAAAGCCCTAAATGTAAGTTTATAGGACCACTTTAGCCACCTAAGTTTGAACATGGTGAGGAATTTAAGTACATGAACACTAAATGACAGTGGTCTTAAATAGTTTTTTTCTTGTTCCACGATTTCCTAACTGTCTGTCCAGAAGAGCAAGATCCTAAGAGGAGCAAGGAGAACAGAGGTATTAGGGTTTCTATGGATTTTCCACGTGAGTGAGTTCTACGTACAACACATGCTGAAGAGTAATTTCAGCTGAATAGAAACTAGACAACAGCACTTCTTTGTTGGAAGGCTTTCACTGCTAAACTTTCTATATGCTCCCCATAGCTTTAAAGAATGGAGGCTGATGAAAGTATTTCAGACAGTTGCAGGACTGGTAGCAAGTAAATAAAATAAAGACTTTGTGGTTCCAAGTAATTAATTGTGACAGATATTTAAAAATGTAAGACTAAAAACCTGACGAGTTAACCATCTCCATGATTAAAATCAGATGGCTAAAATAAGTCTACTAATGTAGACCTACTATTGGCTATTACAAGATAGTCCACCTGAGAACAGCTCTGAAAGCTGCAACAGTGTTCTAGGTAAGAAGGAGACAGTGAAGCACTGCTGAAACTGAAAAACACTGGGCAAGTTAACAATTGCATTATGCCTGTGTTTATGTGAGCATACATATAAAAAAAGATAAAGTTATAAAAATAAATTTCACAGAAATATACAAAGACAATATACTAAAATTACTATAATTGTAATTGCTGTAAGCTAGTCCTGTGTCCTGATATAACAAAATGATAGTATCAAAGCTGACATTCAAAACATAGTATAAAATTGTGTTGTATTGTAAGAGGGTGCTTAAAGGCACAACACAGTTACATAAATACAAAGAACCAACATAAACAAAATTTAAATGCAACCAAACTACACTTAAATCAGGTATTTCAAAACAGCGAAGCCATTCTGAATAGATCAGAAATCCTTTCTTCCCTGTGCTAACCAGTGATACTCAATTCTCAAAATGCCTACAAACCCACTTCAGATTTAGAAACAAGCTAGCAGGAACACAGGATGCTGGTGTTGAAAATGAATGTTCTCTTGAGTTCACAAATGATAAATACATATCAAGACACTACCTGGAGACATGATGCCAACAGAAAAGGCACCATCAAAAGTAAATTAATGCACAAGAAACTGACAAGACTTGTTAGATATATCTGAGGTCGTCTCTATGCTGCTGAGCGCACTACAAGGCAGCTATTTTTAAATGAGACATGATATACCAGAAACATTCTAGCCACTGAAGCATGAAGCTATATGTAAACCAGTCTACCGCACCAAGAGGTACTATAGTTACCTGTAATTATCTTTCCAAAATATCTAAGAAAAATTTGATTGGTGAGTGAAGTCTTGTAGATTTTCTAAGTGTTTCCAGACTTCACTGTGAATTTTTCTGAACTCGCCTAACTGTACTATTCACTTTTGAATGAAGCTCTAACTTCCGTGACCACATTTCAATATCACTGTTTCAGTTAATGCATTTGTACCTTTTAATTTCATCTATTTTGTTGTGTTGCGGAGGAAGACTTAATTTAAATGCATGTTCTGTAGTGAAATGCAACAACAATGCATTTCATTCACTGTCACTCACTGGTCGATCATCTAAAGTTTCCACAACGGAACTCATTACGTTAGGATTTTCACAAGTGTTTAAAGTCAGGAAGTTAGAGCAACACCACAAAATCTTTAAGTTTATTGAAATAAAAGAGAGTTTATCAATCCAATGTGATGTGTCAATACTGCGGTAGGTAAGAAATGTTAACGGAAAAAAGTACACTCAAGATAGCATTGTAGGACATGAAATCCATACTAACACAGCAACTGTACACAAAATCTTGACAAATCTTCTAAATCAAACCACTCTGCAGAGGAAAGCGCATTTTGGGTTTTTTAAACTCAGATGTCAGGAAAAAAAAATCAATTATAATACATCAAAAAAATCCACTATAATACATCAGTTGCTGAAATTCATCTCCCATTAATAGCACGTTAGAGCTATGAAGGAATCAACAGGAACAAACTTGCTGACTTTATATTAATGATACTTTTAGATTACCTACTAATATAAAGGGGAGGTGTGGCAAATATAGAACTTTGGCAACAATTAGGCATGTGGGAAATTTAGGCTGGTGGTGTACAATGAGAATTTTTGGCAGTACAATTGGTGACCAAAAGTGGTGACTAATGTCAGCAGCATTGGGACTTCATGTATCAACATTGGAAAGCTTCTGAATGCTTCATGTGAGCATGACTGTTCTTCAAACGGTTTTACACCTGAAACAATGTGATTTTATTCATACAAAGGTAACCATGGAAACTGCCATGAAACTCTTGAAATTTGGTAGGAGGGAAAAATTGAACAAATAGCCTTTACATGCAAAAAAATGGTACAGAAATAACCCTAAGAAAGTCACAGAAAACATAGGAAGGCCTTACAGTTAAGATCTATTTTAAAATATGCATCTTGCCATAGTGTTTAGTCAGTTAGTGGCATTAGTAACTACTAACAGAAGTAGCTATCTTCACTTTCCATGGCCTTTGATATCAATGACAAAGCAATAAACTACAATAGGGATGGCAGATCAAAGTTCACAAAGGAATAATATAATGATTTGTTTTGTACCTCCACAGAAAAGATAAAACAGCACAGCTTCCCAAAGGAAACAATCTGGTTTTCTTCCCATGTGTTACCATGAGCACAAGATAAGACTATTATCAAGACATTTCAAAAGGAACAAATGCAAACAAAAAGGAAATAAGCTATCTTATCAAAACATTTGTGTATTGATCTATAATTGAGTGTGTTGATTGTGTGTTGATCTGTAAATGAGGTGTATGCATACCTGTGAATTTAATCAATTCATATCCTCATAGGACAGTAATATAAAAGCTTAAGTGCAGAATAGTCTTGTTTTGTATTCCCTAAGTTTTACCTTGACCTCTACTTCAAAACAACTTTATTCTGAACTGATTTTGTATTTCCAAAATACAGTCCAAACTGATAGAATTAATGGAGTCTGATGTTTTACAGAAGCCAGGTAATCTCCCCCAAAAATGAATAGGATTTATGCCAAAGCTGAACATGCTTACAATCTAACCTTGAAAGTGTACACCCCTGCAACTTCAAGGTCATCCACTGATTGATTCTTTTGAACAATCTCATTTTATTTAAAAGTGGTAGCAAGTACTCGAAATAATTAAACTAAGGGAGTTTGTTGCTTGCTTTCTTCAGTTTATATTATTTACATTTCTGCTGCAGTAAATTAACAAGCCACAACACTGACTGACACTCCTTAATACACATCATGCTGGTGATTTTGCTTGATAGGCATCCCTATAAATATGAAGTAATTTCATGTTATAATTGGAACAGCAACTGAGGACACTGAGTTTGTCTAGTTTGGGGAGAAGGAGGGTGAGGGGCGACCTCACTGCCCTCTGCAGCTCCCTGAGGAGGGGATGTGGACAGGGAGCTGCTGATCTCTTCGCCCTGGGATCCAGCGCCAGGACGTGTGGGAATGGCTCAAAGCTGCATCCCTGAGGGGAGGTTCAGACCCGACATGAGGAAACATTTGTTTACCAAGGGGGTGCTCAGACCCTGGAACAGGCTTCCTAGACAAGTGGTCGATGCCCCAAGCCTGTCAGTGTTGAAGAGGCCCTTGGACAGTGCCCTTAACAACATGCTTTAACTTGGCTAGCCCTGAAGTGGTCAGGCAGTTGGAATCAATGATCTTTGCAGGTAACTAGTCAGTTCTGTTCACACCTATTGAACTACAGCTCTGACTGTCATACTCTGATTGCCTGTAAGGTGCCCAAGGCAAGCATGGGCACATACTACAGCAACTAAGGCCAGTAAAGTCATACTAGTACAGATGCAAGCTGTATAAACTCGAGACACAGCCTCAAGGTCACATGGCAGTGTGTAGCACAGCAGAGAATTAAACATTATTCCCCAAATCCTAGACAGGACGGATGGACAGTGCCTATCCAAAAGAAATGCATTCTACAGCATTTTTAAAAACAAAAAAGAAGATCACAAATATTATTGATTGTTGACTAAGACTTTATTAGGAATCTGTCGTGGGTTGTGAAAGTATTTTATCCCAAATATTAAAGAAAACAAGGCAGAAAAGCCCCAAACACACAGATCAAAAAACCTGTAGTCCATTATTTAAATAGAGGATAAAACAACGTTATTATTGCATTACAAAGGTTACATCATGACATATATCAAGAGCATAAAACACACGGACAGAGTGTCCACACAAGATTTTTAAGCAAACTCCCAACCCTAAGCCCACTTTCCTTAAAAGTCCCTTTCAACATGTCAGCCTGCCAGGAAAAAGAAGACTCTCTTCTCTGCTAGGTTAACAAACTGAACTGACTCACAGAATTGTCTGATGGGTGCCAGAGAGACGGCAAGGGAATGCACAGGACTGTGTGGCCAGGAGCCATGGATGACAGAGCAAGGACCTGACGTATGAGAAGGGAACAGAGAAGGAAGATACAGGAACAAAAGTTCTTCCTTGCTCCAGCAGCAAGCCATTCATTTCACCCTGTTTTTCTTGAAAATAACCTGATTGTTACAAACTAGGAAAAAATAGTGGGTTTATTTTTTGCATTATCATTGAAAAAAGCTATAAAAAGTAGAATAAAAATTAGCAAACTTCCTTTTAATTACAGAAATACATCTCAGGGAAAAGCCTAACAACCAGCTTTTGAAGCAGCATGTGAAACGTGCTTGCTATTTCTCCTTTGCTACTTCCAGTCACTTGTTCAAGTACTCACACCACTCTCTGCATTATGTCAGGTGTTACATCACTACAGTAAACCAAACTGGAAAGCAGATCCAGTTGAAAGATAACCACCTGGGGTACTTTTTGGTGTTCTAATATATATATATATTTTTTTTTAAGATTTATTTCAGCATTCAGCCATACAAAGGCCTGGTTTAGTGCTTGTGGTAGAGGCGGGAGCAAATATATTTATTTCAGCAACACTATTGCTCAACATTAATTCATGGACATAATTGCTATCTGTGGTGGTGCATCCTTCCCCCTGCTCTCCCGGACTGCTTCACAATCTCAGGAATTCCCGTCAAGTCTTAGCCTTTGTTCAATAAGTTTGGCAGTTAAGTGTCCCTTGACCATACCAGGAATTCTTGCATGGCTAGGTGGGGAATAGCACTGACTGTACCAGCAACTCCAGTTGCCTGGCCAAGGTGGGGAATGAGAATGGGAAGAATCAGTCATGCCCTGACAGCCCTGGAACATATCTTACCTGGATTGTAACTAGGGTGGATCAGTACCAGTGTTATTGGAATTTTGCAAATTCCAGTAATTACCAGCCTGGATTGTGGCCAGGATGGAAATTTACTGATGCCTAAAGTAAATCATCTCATTACCCTATGAAAAGCAGTCCCAAGTGAGACTCCCTGGACTGCAGCAGGATGTGCCCAGTATCTCCCTCTGAGTGGGACGCCTCTCAGAGTCCTCGAACTCTCAGGTTCCTAATTACCATCGCTGACAGAACGTGGGCTGAACTATATGGATCCCTCACTCCTTAAGGCTCAACTTTCACCCATGGAGAAATCATCAGAAATATTTCACTTAACTTGATGGGAATTTTTAACAGGTGCTTTTAGATATGCATATTATCTCTGTGTGTGTGTGTGTGTGTGTGTGAATGGATTTGAATCATAATATTCTACAATTGTGGCTGTGGTAAATCCTATTTACTCACTTTACTAACAAATGTTTCATTACCGCTAAATTCCCGTGATTCTCTCTCTTTAACTGTAGATGAACCTTAAATTGCTGCTAGACATATCCTTTAGACATAAACTGTTGTGGTCTGAGGCTGAGTCTGGGTCCAGCCACACCTACGCTCCTCTCTGAGAAGGAGTTTAGAAAGCAAGGGGGTCCATTCCTGTTGGCGTGGGTTACGGAAACGTTGTAACGATGTCACCCCAATATGAGTATAGATCGTTCACCTTTATTAGTCAGCAAAACAAGGTTTATATAGCAAAGCAATTACAGTGTCTGATTGGTTAGACCTCTAATCCATATATAGCCAAAGCTACTGCAACTTGTTGTGATTGGTGCAGAGCTGCATCTCGATGTGGAAGCAGTGCTGTGGCAGGAAACAACAGCGTGGCAGGAAGGAAGTGACAGTGCGGCAGGAAACAGCGACATGACGGTCCCCCTGCTCCAGTGTCCCGAGCTCATCGCTCTACCTTCCCAGCAGGGTTCCGTGTCCACCGCTTCCAAGGCTCATCTCCGGATCGGAACCTGGGTTGCTCAACGGCACCAAGCTATGTCCCCTCTCATCCAGCCAGGACTCCACACATTCCAAACCTTGTGACTCAACAGGAGGGTCTCCCTTATACCTTTCTTCAATCTCTGTGTAAATAATTTTATCTTAATCCTACCTCGATTTTGTATTCCATTCATTTAATAAGTAATAGAGCGAACTTTGCCATCGAACTTTGTTATTTCACACTTTTACAGATTCCTATTAAAACCATTTTTCCTAATACATTTGATGTTGATTCTTTAGCAGCCTAAGCCACTCATTTCATGAAACTATCATCTCACCCAAGTAAGAAAAACTTCAAACGTAGTAATTGCTGAATATACTGTCATTTTTCACTAAAAATACTTAAATAACTTGGATAACTCCAAAACAAAAGCAACTGCTTAAGAATACCATGATAAGCACCTGCAATCCCCATGATGCTGCTGAGAGTTCTGTGATTTGCTATGTTTAAGTTTTTGCGAAATCATAGTCACTATGAAAGAGAAGTTCATCCAAGCGTTGTCAATTCAACATGCAGAGGCAATGTGTTCGTCTGAATACTCACCCACTATTGCAATATAATCTTTGTGAAAGACAAATTTTGAAGTTTGAAATACTTATCCAAGCTCTACATCTACTTCAAACTACTGCCAAAGGTTTGCTTGCTATGGCTGCTCATTTTGAAATAGACTAAACCCACACATGCTTTCTAAAGCGTACTTTGAATACTTACAGGAAAATAAGCTTTAGCCACTGATGATGAAGCGCAGAAGTAAACTTACCACCTCGGCATGAAACCCACCATTTCTTGCCATCTCTCAGGACATGTCTCGGGAATCAGTACCTTAGTTACAACTTCAATGATATGTTCAAACTGGAATTAGGCATTGAGTCTCCCTCAATTTACAAATGCTGATTTTCAATTTTATTGGCAAATAAACTTGTCCCTCATACTTCCCCTTTGTTTTTCCACAGAAGAAAAAGGTAAACAAAGCATACATGTAACTATTGCAATGTTGCTCCAGACAGGTGACACTTTGTTAACCTCGTCCTCCATACCCTGTCAAGGCTCATTATGTATTGGTTACACCTTTCTTAAGCTAGTTGTTATCAAGCCAAACAAATATACAAAGTCCTTACCTCCAAACTAACCAATGCACTGTGAGAGAGATCTAGGGATTTCAGGTGACTAAAATTTTTCACGTAATTTCACAAATGAGTAATTTTCTCATGATGTTTTCTAGAAAAGAACAAGGGTTGAACATCACCTACAACAGAGTGAAAGGGCAGGCAGGGCGGTGGCATGGGTGGGAACACACATAACCTCAGCATATTTATAAGAAGGGCAGGTACTATCTTCTACATATTTTAATACTTAATATGGTTAATATGAAATACAGGGTGAAGCTATTCTGCAGTATGTCAAGAACTAGAACAAAATTTATAGTACTAAACAAATAAGGAAATGGATTTCTTGTTGCTGCTTGAGGGGGTTCAACACAACAAAACAAAAAGTTTTTGGTTTTCTTTATGGTAGAACTAGTAATAGTAACTATTTGGTAATCATTGCAAAAGGATGCTAGAAAGAAGTATTACATCTTTCAACCATCAAGCCAGCACCTCTTCAAAACCTTCCACATTCACTGTCCAGGACAAAATAACCTCCATGTTTCCAACTTTTCCTTGCAAACAAGTATTTATAGCAGGAGCATATTACGTAAATTAAATCACTATCATCTTGCATACAGGGCGAACACACCTCAACTACACAGACTTGTGTATCATCTTCCTTAGGAAACAAGCTATGGAACAATAAAAACTCAGTTTCTAAATATATGAAGGTTTTGACCACAAACAACCTTTTAGATTTGTCTTATGAGCCTGCAATAATCAACAACTTTTTCTTTTTTTTGTTTTGTTTTTAATTTAAAGGTAATGTATGAAAGAGAAAACAGGTTGTGCGTTCTCTGGTAGCGTTGGGACTATCTCTGCTGAAGTCTATAACATTATTTCTGTAGGAACAACCATAAAGAAAAGGTACTTAAAACAGTGCAGGAGGCATCCACGGTAAGATCTATCAAGGACACAAGAAACAAAGTATGTAGTTCTAAATGGAGAGCTTGTACTATCTCTCTGTATCTGCCATTCCCTGTACCCCTCCTATGATTTAACTCAACACGTACCATCTTCTTTTGTGAACATTTATAAGCCTTAATGGACTTAGTTTCCATATCTAGAAATGGTATTCCCAAGTACCTTGGAATGTCCGAGTAGTACATCCTTTTTAAAAACTTTAGGTTTTCAGGCACTGAATTATAAAAAACACTTTGCATTTCATGCTACTCAGTTCAAGAAACAATTAAATAGAACATATTTAAACACTGAACTATGTCAATGGCACATATTAATTAAATTAGCTTTCATCGGGACTAGTACCAAACGGAAGCCAAATTTCTGTTTCCCTTCAGATCCAAATTAAGAATGTTAGAAATTTCAAACAGCTTCAGGAAAAACAAATTGCCATGAATGAGAAAATTACATTTGTCAGACAATACACTGTCAAATATCAGCCACAGATTTTTTGTCCAAAAATGGGGAAAACCCTCCCCTCTCAATCACATAGGAATGAAAAGCTTAAAAAAATCAGACACCTGTCCAGGTCTACTTAACAATTCTTCTGGACCTGTCTAGATGATTCCTGTTTTGGTCATTGCATTAGATGTCCAAAAGCTAATAAACTGCATTTTAGCTTGAGTTTACCATTACATAGTTATGCAATAGTTAGGCTAACACAGTATTGGTTAACAACTTCTTCGTCTAAAAGCATAAGGCAAGAGGAACAGACAGTCCTTTGTCTTCTTTTCTTTTAACCTCTCAGCATCCACCAGCATCCTAGAGGAAAAGGGTTACGAATATCAGCTCAGCCAAAACAGAAAGGATAACAGGTGCTGGCACTGCATTATTACCTGGGAACAGATGAAAAAGAGATGGGAAACAATGTAAATTCCTATGCCAGAATTCCAGGCCTTCTGGTTTACTTAAGTGAGAAAGATAAGACAACTTCAAGGGTTTTTTCTGCAGCTTAAGGTTAAGAAACATTAAGTCCTGCTCCTCCAACATCCACCCTCCTTCCAGCTATGTCCTCCTGTTGCTTTATTCTGCACTGACTCTGGCAGTGATTTCATCAACTTTCATGGAATAACGGACAACAAAAACAGAATTATGCAAAAGCTTTTTGCTGGGTTAGCAAGTTGAATTGGTATACTGCATAAGCTGATGAGTGCCAGAGATGGTGCAAAGTAGGAATATACAGCAGTGGAAGTGAGGAAAAAAGAATAACAGCGAGGAAAGACAAAAATGAAGACAAGAAACCCCCATACATCAACTATCTATTAACTGATCTTAAGTATATTAAAAAATCACATATTTAAGAGGCTGTCTCTCTCTTGCAGTACCTCTGCATAATATACATATATCTTTACAATGAAATACACTTTCTGATTTTGCAGATTTACATCCCCTGAGCACAAAAATTAACTACTACCTAAAGTGCAAGACGACAAGAGACTCAACTGAGCAGTGAACTATAGCTGTTCTTGTGTGCAGCTACACAGCAGCTAAAAACTTCACACCACGCATTCTTGTGGTGTGGTGGGGTTTTTTTCCTGGTGACTATGGACTAACAGAACAGTATCTGCATTTTCTTCTGCTTGAGAGTAGCATTTACTATTTGTGTTTATCAGAAAAACACAGAACACTGCTTGTGACTATGTATTTGACGGGAACAGCGTTGCCTATGGTGCAAAAAACCCAAACCTAACTTAAACGCTCTTGTGACATAAACCACTGTGAAGACATTTTATTAACGTATGAATTGTTGATCAGGGGAGAAGTGACATCAGTTAAACTTTTACTGTATTACAGGAATGCTTGTCCCTCAACTTTGCAGCAAGAATCAAGTACTAAGACAATACAGAGTTATCTTTAACGTTCTGCTCTGTGAATGAGGACACAAAAAGCGCAAACGAGCTTCAGAAGATGCCGAGTCAGGGATCAAAGGCAGCGACAGCCTAACAGACTGTACCCACCGACTCACAGGCAAGCGGCAGCGATGCCGCTCCCACCCCAACCGCCGCCTCACATCGGCGCGGGGGCCGCAGCGGGCACCCCGCCCCCGCCCGGCGCCGTCAGGGACGGAGGGAGGGAGGGAGAACCGCCGCCGCCTCGCACGGCCGCTCCCTCTCCTCCGCCCCCTCCTGTGGGACAGCGAGGCAGTTACCAAAGAGCCGGCACGGCGAGCGCACCCTCACCCTTTCCCGCTGCTGCTTCTTCCTCCCACTGCTTCTCCTTCGCCTCCCGCCTGGCACACCAGACAACCGCCGGGACACAGCCCAGCCCTCCGCGCACCCACTTCCCCGCGGCCAATACGCAACCTGCCGGAGGCGGGACCACGGCGAAGGGGGCGACGGAGCTGGGTAGCGGGCGGGGCTCACCGCCGCCTCAGCGCCGGGTGCGTGACGTGAGGAGCCGCTGCCCTGGTGGCAGGCGGAGGAGGAGCCAGCATGGGCTCGGCGCGGTTGCGCGTCGCCGCCGCAGGGCTGGCGCTAGGGCTGGGGCATTCCTCGCCGCCGCTGCTTCCTCTCCACCCCGGACTTAAGGTGGGGGAGCTCCTTGTTTCCTGCGCCGAGGGTGTGCGGGCGGAGGCGGCGTAGTCAGGCCTGGAGCTGCGGCCCGGCTTCTGCAGGCGCCACTGACGGAAGTCAGGCGGAGGTGACGCCGTGGGTCGGCGGGAGCCCTCGTGCGCTACCGCAAGTACCGGGCGCGCACGGCTGTGTGCGGCGGCGGCGGCGTGTGGAGCCGGGGGACTGAGCACGCCCTGGGCGGACCTGGGCGGCGCGCCCAGGGTGGCGCAGAGCGGAGGAGACGTGCGCAGGCGCGGTGCTGCCGGCCCCGCGCGGGCCGGGCACCTGGGGGGTGCGGGTCGGTGTGGGGCCGGGCCGCTGCGGGAGCGGCAGCG
>Ga0065711_1033915_pt1 | contig 24594 bp, 16 predicted proteins | sample Hoacrofraction12_FD_59098 | JGI IMG/M metagenome (GOLD analysis project Ga0065711, IMG submission 59098) | Hoatzin crop microbial communities from Cojedes, Venezuela - Epithelial fraction 12 v2 (version 2) | ecosystem: Host-associated > Birds > Digestive system > Esophagus > Crop | place...
GTAGCCATCCATGACAGCATGCCAGTCATGTGAGTTGTCCCACCACGTTTCTGTGATGGTGACCAAGTCGTAGCCGTCCTGCTGTATAATGGCTTCCAGCTCCTCCTGTTTATTGCCCATGCTACGTGCGTTGGTATAGACCGTGGTATTATCCAGGGTAATCCAGTTTTTTATTAATCCTTGAAAGGTCAAATTGTATCAGGACTTCTGAGCACCCAGTGAAGTAAAAATAGTAGTATTTATAAAAATAGCATCCATTCAATTTAGATAAATCCTTATAAATACAAGAAAGAAATCAGTAATTCTGAAAAAAAAAAAATCAATTCAGAGCATACGTTCCTGAAGCACCAGCATAATATCCTAATATTAAGGACTTCAACTACAAAGTCTTCATAAACATACCTGCACAATTCTTCCTCATGCTGACCATAAACAAGTGTCAGCAGGTGTGCACGTGTGTTTTGTGCTGACACATGAAGTCTGCAGTCAGCTATGGAAGATCTCGCATTTGAATCTCAAATGGCAAGAAAACAGTTTTGTGCCAGCTTTTACTTCAGTGTTCAGCGCACTTGCGCATAGAAAGCACATGCTGCAGAGATCAGATCTAACCATAGGAAATTTTTAGTAACACATTTATCTGAGGTTAAGAGGCAAGACAGTATGGCTTCAAGTTACACTACATATAGTAAATGCTACAACTGTGTAAAGAGGTAACAAAACCTGCCTTCTTCTGCACCTGTATTAAGTGTAAACTTTCAGAACTTCAGGAAACATTACAAACCACAATTCTTTTCTGGTAAAGTAACCAGAGAAGATTTGAGGGTTTTAAAAAACAGTTTGAAAAATCTATCAAAAACTTAACAGGTTTAGAAACTTTAACATTTTTAGTGTTTGTAGCATTAGAACTTTGGTGTTCAGATCTAGCAAATCAGTATACTGCAAGTAAGAAGCCTCATCAAAACAAATGTTCTATAATGAAAAATATTAATTCCATTTTCAATGGCAGACTTGTAGGATCTGACATTCCACCGTGAATCACAGGAATCAGAGCACTGTCCAATTCATTCAGATAGTTCTGTGGAAGCAGGTGACCTCCAGATCCGGCTAAATACTCAACCTAGGAGGAAAACACAATAATGTTGATATTAACATTTTTTGTATTAACAGGACAGTGTAGAAGTGTAGCATCTTGGTAAAAGAGTATTTCAGCTAGCATGAAGTCACAAAATAACATCCAAACACTGGCAACTGGATGGGTTTTGAGGTCAGTCATAACTGATTAGACTTGTCATTGAGAAGCATGCAACATTCTCCCTGGGGTTTACATGGCCACACATCCTCTGCATCACAGACTGTTTCAGTCTGATGTCCAAGAGTGATCTGATTATATCGTAGTATCACAGTTACTATTAATTTCAAAATATACTACTGAAAACTAGATTGTCAGGACTGTATTTCCAGCTTCTCTCAAAAAAGAGAAGGAAGTGTAACGCAGAACACATTCAGAGGCAAAGAACTGAACAGTTCTACAGTTCTGTAATCTTTTGAGGGGCATCACATGCTGGACAGCCTTGCTTTCCCCCTCTTCCATCCTCAGCTGAGCATACCTGTCCTTTTCTGCTGTACAGATTTTGGTGCAAATAACCCTTACTGAACTACATTACGGAGCAAAAACCAGAAGACTAAACAATTCAAGAAAAGCACCAGAAAATTAGCTCTACGATTTTCTAAACTGACTCACCTTGGAGGCAGGTGAGTGCCAGAAACAGTTAGAATTAGGGAAGGACTGATAGCTTACTGCAAGTAGCCGTTACGGAATTTTGGCAGAATAAGGAAACTATTGCTTTCAAGAAAAACTAGTCATTAAGACAGCTTCTTCATGAAATTTCATTCTCAGTCTGGATCTGGGTAGGACAAAAAACTAAAAACATTCAGAAGGAGATCCAAGGTCTTTATAAAGCGATATTTCAGCTGAAATAGGGTGTCTCCAATAAAAGCTGAAAGATTACCATATCTGAGTCAATAGAAACTCTTAGGCCTATCTTATTCATCCCATTATTTTTCAAGGTTTTAAGGTGTGGGCAAAGAGCAGTACTGCAGGCAACAGCAATCTCTTTAGCAAACTGGTGAGGAGCAGGACTGAACAGTTCATGGTCCTTTAGAAAATAGTATACCTGAAATTACAAAAAGGGTAAGGACAGTCAGTAGCCTGGTTATATTACAAAGTAAAGAAAAGAGTAATTCAGTATATCTGTAACACAGAACAGAGCAAGATACAATAGTTGTTTGCTGGCAAAGTATTCTCGTATTTCATCTATTCAATCAAAATAGCTGGGAATATCTCTAGAGAGCTATCAAAGCCAACAAACTTTTAGACTTTTTCAGAGGAGAAAAAACTGAAGTACATAAACTTACCAAGGAGCTACAGAGAACATTCTGCCTACATGTATGGCTACACATCAAATAAGTCAGTTTCTTTAGTTGTATCACTTGGTATGACCACTTTACCACCTACGTATCCTAAAAAGTAGCAAAAAGGCTCAAGAACAATGTAATTTACTAACTTCAGTACACTTCATAACTTTTCCCTCTTCTTCAAAGTCTCTGCCTTGTGATACTTTTTCACTGTGAGTTCCTTCCATTGATTTTCCATCAATCGGGCTTAGAATTCTACGGAAGATAGCAGTATGGTTCATAATTAAAACAACATTTTATGATTTAGGTTGAATAACTTGCATGAAGTAACGTTCACTCATCCTTAAAGGCTATTTAAACTGCTTTACGAGATGTAATACAGGACTTGCACCACGAAAATACAGATGCTACAAAAAGAAACATCCCAAATATGAGAACAAACAACGCTTACTCAATAAAAACTTTATCTTACAAGTTTAAGCAGCTATAAACCATCACAGGTAAACCCACTGTTATCTAACTGGTCGGAGAAGAAAAAGACATTGGTCACAGAAAAAGGTACACCAAGTCAAGACTGTGGCCTGAGAAACAACTTAAGATGAGACAAGTTTTGAATCAGTGATGTAAAATTAAAAGTCTGAAGCTACACAAAGAAGTATTCAAATCACATCAAATACAGATGTCTTACATCTCATTTTGCTTTGTTGAATGCTGGCATTCCAAGTTGTGAATGGCCAAAGGCAGTTCTACCTCATTCCAAGCCCCGGCCAAACAAGCAAGCTTAAAAGCGACTAATTGCATCCTCACACAAACTGATTACCGATTTGACAGAAGTCTTTCGAAGCAAACTTAGGGTTCACACACTTCTCCTGACAACTTCCCAAACAGAGCAAACAGCATTAGTTTTGGTGAACTACAAGCAAAATTGTTCTGTTAGTGACATCTAGAGGACTGCAGGTAGTTTACCATTCTATGCCCTTTCAGGTTTTAATATCAAGTACTTTCTTTCAATCAAAATACCACAGATTAATTTCAAGAAATTAAAGGTGGGTATTTGAAAGCCAGGAACAAGAATTCTCAAAGATATTTTGCTTTGGTAATACATTTACCCTTTGTTTGTATTTTCTTCATTTTCTACCCAGCAAATATCTACATATTCTTTTATGTCTCCTGTATCCGTTTTGCCACAAGTTATTTTAAAGTCCTTCTTGTCTCTTAATGCCTGACGTAGGCTTTCCATCGTTTCTGGTGTTATTTGTACCATCAGTCCATCTAGAAGAAAACCAGTTAAAATTCCAACTTATCTACAGAAAGATTAGCACAGCTTTTTACTAGAATCTTGGCTTCAATTCTAGTGGGAACAATCTTCTCCTACAGCTTGTTAATAAACACATACCAGGTGGACTCCATCCCCCAGTTACAGCATTAAACATTACATGAAAGAGGAAGTAATGAAAGCTTTTCTTGTCAACAGAAATAAGACTAAAAGATCAATCTTAGACTAATTTTAGAAGTTTTATGCACTTATGTGTCAATATATGTATTTCATCAATACAGCAACAAAAATAGTTCCAGGTATAGGCAGCCGTAACGGAAAGATATGCACTGAGTAAACCAAAGAGTTAAAACTTAGTATGTTTTAAAACAAGTAGGTAAACCAGCATGTAAATTTTATACACCATTTGTTTGCAGTAGGTTTTTTACAAAGTTAAAAACCCTGAAAAGTATAGCTCACTGAGAAATAAAAATCTTGCACAGGACTGCTGCCTTTTTTTTTAGTTCTCTTAAGAACAAAACACTTAGGACAAAATTCTTACCTTCAACTATACTGGATTTAGCTAAAAATCCTGAAGATGTTTTTAAGGCTCCATTAAACACCACAAAACTTGCACCTGTAACTAGAGGAAGTAGGAACAAAGTGAGTACTACTTCAAATCACTCAAGTTTGTCATTACTAACATTTACCCTACATTCCCTTTTAAAAAAGGAGGCAAAAAAAGGTACTACCATACTGAAAGCGCTAACAGAAATCCCTTACTGACAGGATGGTATGATATATACCTCTCTAAAGAGAGAGGGTTTTTTAAAATCAGACCTTCGCAAAAGAGACCAGCTTTGTTAACCTATTTTCTGAGTGCATACAGTATCCTTTTAAGACTCAGGCAGCAAGCCAACACAGGCAAGGCAAAAAAACTCCACATGCAAAGAGGAGACATAGTTGAACAACCAGTGGTGTGCAGTTGTTTTTTTCTTTTAGAACAGACATGCCACTCAACTTTTAAATTTAATTTATTTACAGAAGGTACTCCTGACATTTAGTACTAAAAGCAACTGAAAGAAAAGATGACATAAGTGAATTTCCATGCTACAAACTTTTGCATAAATTTGTTAGTTACACACAGTGCTTCCAACAAAAACATGCTAAGTAACTAGGGTTAATGAAGCACAGAACAACAATCAAGTTGAAATCGAGATTGCAAGAGTAGAGCCCTATCAATCTGGAATTCCCCCCCAGGTAACGGGCCTTGTTGAAAAGCATGACTCATCAGCCCAGACACGCTGCCATGCTGCACAGGGTATTACTTTCAGAACCTAAATGGCACCCCTGCACTCTTCTCCACGCAGGTGGTTGTATCAGATTGCTAGGTGTTAGTACAGAGGTATTCACTGTTACCACATTTCCATACACTCACTTATTACGACTATTTGTTTATATATGTAAATGTATCACCCAATTCACACTAATTATTAATTTAGATTTTGAAATATGTGAAGAATCTAATGTCTGAAAATGTAAGCTGAATTAATAAAATTCTGGAAACACAGAGGAAGAAACATTTGTAAAAGGTACCTAGGTGACAATACAAACCAGCAACATTTTATTTTGCATTTAAATTACTTTGCTGCTTGAACACTGAACTTTTTGTCTCAACAACCTACTGGGAACATGTATCTTCCTTGCAGTCTAAAAGTGAACTCATATTTCTGCTCTAGAAATGCAGGTTTTCCTCCACAAGCCAAACTAGACAGCTTACCCTTCCTAGGATGTCCAGTAGCACTGATTGCTTGCGTGTGATAGAGGCCGTGCTTGTTCTGCATGCACACTAAGTGAGAATCAGCTTCAGTATTAAAACTTGCTCCAATACTAATCACGTGCTCATTAGAAGAATTTATGACCTTCATTACCTGTCAATACAAAATTTGTCATTAAACTGGCAGATCTCATTATGCAGTACTCCTTTTAAATATAAGGCATTAGAAAAATTCAGCTCTAAAAACAAATCCCAAGAATTATTCATTTAGTCAATTCCAGAGAATTTGAGCAACACAGTTCACCATGACTATCTGAAGGAACACAAAACATGTTGAAAAAATACTACTTCAGCAGAGCCGGATGAGTAAATCCAAGTACCTCTGGATAATGCAGAACAGAGTTGTAGCGAGCTGTTTGTTGATCTTAAGGCTAGAATATGCATTAAGCCTCACACAGTTAGCAAAAAACCCTGAACAGTAAAAGCTGAAGTAAACAAATCATAATAAAAACTACACTACCAAGGACGACTATCTCAGTTTTAGGCAAAACACCACCATCAAGAAATGTGTAAGAGACAATCCTTGCAAATACATGCTAAAAGATTTTGAAGAAACTGCTGATTTTTCAAGCATTGAATACTTATCTTAAAGCTCAGTTTTTCACTCATCAGTATCCACCTTCCAACATACCCAGGAAGAAGTAAACACGCGTTCAGGTAATTTCATGCCCTCACCCTCCGCCATCACATTTGTATCAGCTTAAAGTTCAAGAAGTCTACTGCACAGCAAATAGCAAAATAATATAGAGAGCTGCTATCAAGTGGAGAATTCACTTGCAGAACTGCCTGGGAACTGATTATAGAACAAAAACATTACAATCCTTAGAAAAAAGGGAGGAGAGGGTGGTTCTTAAAGAGCTCATGTTAAAGACATGACCAGTAAGTATCATGTGAAAAATAAAGACTAACGCAGTTTGGATTAGAAAGCTAATCAAGATGGTTTTACTCACCTCATTATACTTCCTTAGGGGTATTTTAATACAGCTTCTACCCATTTCCACATGAACAAACAGGTTGTCTATGGTATGCAAAGTATACTGATAATTTCTAAGGTCCTATATCAGACAAAGTTTTTATGTTAGCAGACAAGTAAGTATAACTTCCTTAACTTTTGTAATAATTAATATAAAGTACCTTACATATCTCTTCAAGACTTCAGAGAGTAAGGACATTCAGGGTTGCTAAAGACTTAGTGGTAACTTTTTTCCTACTGTGATGTGTGTGAAGGGTACTGTAGTGAATATACTAAAAAATCTACAGTACTGACAAGGTAGCTCTAACTATTTACCAGTGGGTTGTTTAGACTACAGCTACTTTATGCACATTAGGATCTTACAGTGTTTTAGATAACAAAAATACTTCAGCACCCTCCCTCTCTGATAGAAAAGTCAAGCATGCAAGCCACCATCCAGAGCAGTTTGTTTCCAGGCTCACACCCTTTCCCCCACAGCTCTAACTTCTTGAGCCATGACTTCCATACTCCACTGTTTCTCATACCTTCCTCTGACAGAAGTTACCATCCATCATCTCAGCCATGTCTGCAAAATTTTCCTATTGTGTTTTGTTCCACAACAACAACACTAAGCGTAAAACAGTCTCACTTGCCTTTACTAACTCAGCTGAAGAAAGGTTAGAAAAGGCTTTTGTCACCAGTTGAGCCAGCTAATCAGTATCTTCCTCAATCAGCACAGCTGTAGCAAGAAGGGTATTTATGAACACTTCTCATTGCATTGGAAGTTTCAAATGAACTGGCATTGTTTTAGCAATATTAAGGACATACATCACAGATGCCATTTGCTTTCATCATTTACCACTACTTCAGTCACTTGTGTGGTACTAGATTTTGTATGACCTTCAACTTAAGAACTGCACTACGAGTAGTTAAAAATGTAACATCAAGACAATATTTTGCAGTCATCTTACAACGATTAAAACTCCTGCTGCATGAAAACACGTAGTCCTGCCAAGGAGCAGGCATTCCCACTGCCTGCTTCAAGCTGACACTACAAACACAGCTATGAAGGAGAATCAGACTAACTCTAATCCACCTGAAAATAAACACCATAGAAGCCCCCTTCATGAGCAGCACAATATCAAGATTTCTCAAAGTCTGAAGATGCAATTTCACACTGGTATCAGCACTTCATCCATCAGGCTGGCTCATGGAATTAAAATGTAAGATTCCTCCATTCAGAAAAAAAACCCACTATTTTTCAGATTGTGCAACTCCTCTGATTGGTTTCTTATGTAATGGCATGGACATCAACAGTGGCAGAAAGGAAAGAGGGGCCAAAAACTGTGGTTTCATCTCAGCTGTAATGGTCTCTGGACTCTTCAGACAGAATTTAGTGATCACCTAAATAATACATGCAATTCTCTCTACAATTTTACTGCACTTCTCATCACAGCACTAAGAGTCAGTTCTATCTAAGCATTACAAGAAGATTACTGGTCAGGAATGCATGCTTACTGAAGTTTAAACAGTGGAGTTAACAGAGGAAAAACTTCCTCAAGGAATGGCATAAATTCTAGACTTGACTTACTCTGATGATTTTGCCAAGTTCCTCTCGTAAGACAGGCAGACTGGTTACTCGTGGTAAGGTCACGTTTGTGCAACAGAGCAATTACCGTTACAGTTAGACCACAGCATCTGCATGTCAACTCTTCAGGTTCAAAAAATGTCAGATTTAAGACTAGAATTCTTGCATCACACCAATGCTTGGAAGAGAAAAATGCAACTGAACAATGATCGCCACCAGCTTCCACGTAAATGTCAACATTCTTCTCACTCATTTAGAGCCATTTCTTACTACCAGAATTGATGCATAACAATAAAAAATGAAAAAAACCAGCCTTCCTAACTCACATATAAATACTTTTTGGTAATAAAGTTTCAATTCAGATATGAAGAACAAAAACACTAGCCCTTTGTCAAAAATAACTCTGCTTTCAAGAATCAACAGTTTTGCAGATATTTTACACAATCGAAATTACAACAGGAAAGGAAGACAATAAAACATTTACTCACAACAAGCAGATTCATAATTGTGTGTCCTATCTCTCCAAAGAGTGGCTTCCGGTGCCTGAAACTTACTACAGGAGTTGGATATGCTAGGGTGGGAGAAAAAGAAGTCAGTCACATTTTACTTATCAGCAACTGTAAGACATGCTAATCTAAGTATTTATTTATATTTTCAACTATAGCCTATGTTTCTTAATCTTGTTATCTGACCAGGTGAATGAACTAGAGCCCCTGTCTGACTCTGTCACGGACTGTCCTTCAGCCCACTGCATGGTTTCCCCACCCACAGTTAAATCCTACTGCAATGGCATTGCATGGAGTCACTCTCCTAGCAGCAGTAATTCTGTGGCAGAGACTTGCTGCTGCTTTCAAGTGTTTTGTCAGCTATGTTTCTTGCAACAGGTGATCTCGACAGAAACATCCTGGGTTCAGCCTCTGGGTCACCAACTGCAGGAGGGGTTGCAAGGCTTATTAGTTGCTTGAATATCATACAGGTTAACATCTGCTTCTAAGTTAATGCTGTAATACAAAGTGAAGTACCACTTCTTATTGATAAGCAAAAATAGAGTGAATGAGGATGCTCATACATGCTTTAAAGTCCCACGGCTGCAATGGGAAACACACGCAGATGGCAATTACAGAAGGCAATGAGACACAGGAGACCGCACCATTAAGCCATTTGAAAACAAGTAGCATAGCAAAGTCAGGACCGTGAGGTCAAAGATAGAAAATTGGTTAAAAAAAAAGACAGGAAGTTTGGTGAGAGAAAGAAGAATGATGAAGCTACCACCCTCGTCAACACTCAGAAGCGTGGCCAGCAGAAATCTGCTGCTGACTCAAGAAATACAAAAACTAGTGAGTGATACGTATTTAGGTACTTGCAGCTTCTAGAATGATAGGCTTATTTATCAAAATGCACTCAGGTCAGGAAAGTTGTGTGTAATACATTTCTGAAATCCACTCCACTTAAGCAACTGCTGCATGCAGCACCTTATCTGAACTGCTCTCTAAGGGTCCTGTTCCCATAAGCAGCAATGCAACAGGAAACACAACAGTACCTGTATCACTAAATTAGCTGGCTGCATTATTCAAGCAAGTACACAAGCAACTCTAGAAGGCATTTAGGACAGTATTGACTTTCAGGTCTTCCTCTAGCTAGCTTTATCTGTCCAAGTCAATGTGAATCCACGTAAACACTTTCCTTTGGTGAGCCTGGAGAAGAGTCCATGTAAATCTTGTTGACAGAGCAGAAAGTGCTCAGATCGGCCTGCAACAGACTGTGGAAGGTGATTTCCACATGGAGGTTGTGTCACCGCACAACCTGTGGTGGTTCACATTTACATGCTTTCCACCCACCTCACTTTGAAAGAATGCCTCCTGCATTTTTACAGGCCTAGAGATCTCCTATGTATTAATCATAAACTTATAAGTATCTTTATCCACTCTGTGAAGCAGTCATATTTTGCAATATACTCAATTTCAGGACTTTAATTCAAAAAACCCAATCTGACAAGAGTTGAAAATTGGGCTTGTGAACTTCCCTTCAAACCTTTCTCTTATGACAAAGGTCAGACATTTTGATAGTGTACTATTGTTAAGTTTTGGTTTCTCAGCTTTCTCATCAGCCAAGGGGAGAAAAGACAATAATTAAGGGAGTCTAGCAGAACAATGTAAATTTGTAAGTGTCTCAACACGTGGCTTACCACGTATGAAACTGAAGTCTTACACAAGTGTAATATAAAACACTACAAAGATTATTTTAAATACTTTGTCTAAAAAACTTGTATTTTCTAAACGGAATTTTACATTTACACAGCTATTTAAAGTGTTAAAACTTACCCCCATATTCTGCTCCCAGTCTCAACATTAAACGGATTGGAAAAACTTTTGCCCAGGGTATTTCCAGTTTATGGATAAGAATACCACAAAGAAAGGGGTTATCTGGTAGAAAATGATCATCAAGTTCCTGAACAGTTGGTGAAACAAACAGGAATCCTCCATGCTCTTTGCTACCGAGGAAGTTTTCAGTAAAAGTAAGGTTTTCCATGTTTCTTATTAACTTTCCTGTAGAAAGAGGGACAGAGTCTTTCCACATCTGGAGAAGTAATACATTAGTGTCAAGAAAACTACTCTAACCAGTGTCTGCTACAGACTTGTAAGCCATACAGTGCATCTCACATCTGCCTGAAAGTCTGACAGACATCTAAACCCACACACTAAGTGCTCTGTATTTATTAACCAAATGAACCTGAATATGAAACTACATTTTTCCAAATACCAAACCTCTAAAACGTACAATGTTCTGGCACACACCTCTTGATGAACTTCGATTAACAGATCTCAAATATTTATATACATAAGAGTATTGTACTTATACAAATAAGGTTCCAGGTGTCCTAAACCATACTGAGGGATTTACACCCAGAATCTCCAACACACTATGACTAAATAACAGCAAAACCCCTGCAAACAGGATATTTACGGAAGTACATGAAATAAAAGCTTTATTTTTTTTTGTTCCTGTTGTTTATTTGGAACCCAAGGCTAACACTGCAAGGTTTTTCAAAAGAATCATTCAGTACCTACAAATATGTCAAAAAAAAATATGGATCAACTTCCAGCTTCAAAGATCAGCAAGAATAAAGTGAAAAGTTAGACTTTAAAATTACATACCTTTCACTGCATCCTTATAGATGTCAATAAATAATCTGAATATTTCACTAGGAAAAATCTCTTCATCTGGCAAACACTGCAAGAGAATAATAATTTCTGCCTGACCCAAACCATGTAGTCCATTTGTTGAGAAGTACCAGCACTTTTCTGAAGAATCTTTAATTAAAAACATAGATACAACAGTAATGATGGTCAGCAAAACATCAGAAAAAAAGCTGGACTTAATGGAAAAGAAAATGCGCGTTACTTACATGTTATTAGCTTGACATTTATAAGCAAGTTTGCATTTAGGATAAAAGTTAATGGATTAGGTTCCACACGAAGCAAGGTGATCTGTTGCCGAGATGGATGTTCTTCCACTAGAGGATCTAAATAAATTAACACCTGATTTAGTTCAACATTTCGGTCAACTACCTAAAACAAGAATTACAGATCATAGCACGTGAAAGACTGTCCCATCCTCCTAAGAGGACGGTAATCATTCTCAGACTTAGAATAGCTACAGATTAAACAATTAATGGCTTACCGTACGATTCAAGGAACATATACAAATAAAGCAGTAACTTGTAACAAAGGTGCAAAGTAGGGCTACCATTCATTTCGTAATTACTGACGAATTGTATATGCTGTCTCCTCACCCATATACTGGTACTGTTAGTTAACGTCAGTGAGCACATTCACTGTAATGCATTTAAGTGATGAAGTACTCATAACATACTGATCTTGTTAATAACACATGCTCAGTTATCCAACACTCCAATGTGCAGCAAATAAATGAGATTAGCATCATATTAAAATATAAGTCTATACACATAAGCTCATATTCAGAAATCTTGCACCTAATGATTAAATATTAACATTGTTCTCAAATTTTACCTTTTCCTTTTTCACCCATTGTAAGCAAAACTGGAGGCAGTTTATCACTATCAGGAACAAGGCTGATCTCTTTATGAACACAGTTTTCAACACCACATAGCGCTCTGTAACTTGAAGGACTAACAGGCATATCACTTGTAGTCCGACGAACTGAACTGGAATTAGTCTTCTCAGCTTCTGCAGCAGGAGAACACTCTTTAATTTCTAGAGTTACAGGTTTATAACTATATATCATCTCACTCTGGCCTGGAAGAGCCTGCTGTGCATCATCTGAAGAAACAGAAAGACAGAATTCCTCCATTCTTGTAATGATATCCATTTCTTCCTTAGGTTTTGAATGTACATCAGTTAACAAGCCAGCATCTTCTGGGTTTGCAGCCTACAAAGAAGGAAAAAGTATCCACGCTCTTGTCTCACAACAAGCTAAAATTTCATTACTAGCATTCTAGAAGCAAAAAGACAAATCAAGCACAAATACTGAGAATGCATTTCCTCTAAACAAGACCAACACCAAATCTCTCCTGGATCTTGCCTTTTTTTTTTGTCTTTACAAGTTACATTAGTCTCTATTTTAGGTGAAGACACATCATTAATTTGTTCTGTAACACAAAACTTGCGTCAGAGCGTGGCACATTAGTCGTTCTAGCATACAACAGTCAGATGTAACACAATCAACAATAAACCAAGTATCCCTCCAGAAATCTGTTTAGCATTACCATTTCCCCACTTAGCCATATTGAACATTGTCACCGTTGCAATTCGCCATCATTAGGATCCGCAATTCAGTCCTGCAAGAGTATTTCTATTTCTACACTATGCACTAACAGCTGAGTCTAGCATTTTAGTCTGATGCATTTCTAGTTTGGAGCCAAACTCATGCTGCTCCCCCAGCAAAATGAATATGAGAAGCTATGAGCAGAGGCACATTAGGATAGGAGTTGTCATGAAAAAACCCAAATCAAGAGGTGTGCTATCATCTTTCCAGTATGTTAGACTTGCATACTATCTCAGTAGGAAGACTTTGCACTGCAACAAGAAAAAACAATTCCATGCTTTCCCTGTAATAGTTCTCTTAGTATGCCATCAGCTTCCAGCAAATCCTGTTTAGAGAATACACGTCAGAAAAATTAAAAAAAGACACCAAACCCCAAAATAACAACCCACAAACACACAGACAAAAACATGATTAGATCTGTCTCTAACAGACTTCTTTCCCACGAATTTGATGCTGGTGCTTCATATCACTTTATACTTTTAATCCTCACAGCATCCTGTGGCAGCACGTTCAGGATTACGTGTTACCTAGTAAATTACGTCCTTTGCTTTAGAGCCGCATCATGGTGGCTTTGTTTGAGCTTCTGAGGTGCACACAAGAACCATCAACTAATTGTTTCCTACTCATTTTGTCCATGCTGCTTTTCATTTCAGACATTGCTCATCTGCTGCAAATGAAAATATCCTACTCTTTCCCCAAAATGGAAGACAGGCTACACCTTTTGATAACCTCAACTTCAATGGAGTCCTATCTTGTTCAAATGAAGTCACATTTACTATTACCTACTCTTTATGAATTAAGGCTGATTTACATGATATACACCTGGTAAGTGTACAGATCCTCCATACACACAGAATGATGATCTGGTCTGTGGAAAACCATATAATTTGAGACAGAACAGCACTGTCTCATGACCCTGAAGGATCAGCACATCCTGTGCCTCCTTTCTCTGTTCTCAGGAGATAGGCTGTGTTCACACATCCACCTGCAAAAGATCCTGGAAAACAGCAACTGTGAACTGGCATTCGCAAAGCCGCGAATCCAAAGCTGACTGGCTCTAGTAACTACTGTATTAGTATATAAGGTATTCACTTGAGCAATAAAAGGATTCTGATCGAGCACAACATTGGGGTCCATAAAGTCATTCACCACACTGGTCTGTTCATCAGCTTTACGAATTTGTTTTAAAAACTCTTGAACACTCTTAGAATTTGAATTTATGTTATAACTCGAGACAGTGCTTCAGAGCTGTTTTATTTTAACAAGGCTCCAGCTGAAGAATCTCTCAAAATCCTTCCACAGGAAACTTCTACCACTTCCTTTGACTTTTCTTGTCAAGTGCAACTAGTTCAACACCATGAGTATGAGCTGCTATAAACAAGCCAACCCCCTTTCTCAGTTCAATACCAGTTCATATTAGAAGTAATATGTAGATTTTGCTGCACCCTTAATATAGTATTCTAGGGCATTAAGCACCTCTGGTTAGTCTAATCCAACAGGCAAACTGTAGCAAGCCACCCGACAAAAAAACCACAAGTTTCTACTATAGGCATGTTGTTAATGACAGGTTTCAGAACTATGGCTGAGTCTACCTTCATAAAAGTAGTTAATCAAACACTGTGTAGAAAAAACCTTGGTTTGGAAGATTTCCTGCCATAGCTTTTTTAAAGCTCACATACACTTCAAACGAAACATGGTTTCCTTTGAAGTATGGTCTACATTTTCAGTTCAAGAACTTTACAGTCACCTCCCAAAAAAATAATCAAGTACTGGCTCAGATTCCAAAAGCTGTGAAGCAAAAGTCCTGTTAGGGTATGTAAGTGGCTCCATCAATAGCAGCAAAGGTATTTCAAGAGGTAATTCATGCACCTACACACACTTCTTAATTCATACCATATGCATCTCTGGCAAGTCAGACTTTACTGGACTTAAGTCCTGTGACAATCTCTTTGCTCCAGATGAAAGTTTTGTTGTGTCTGCCACTTCACCATTCGGCAAAATCCCATCTGCAAACCAAACTCTCCTCTGTTCTTTGGGGCACAGCCCTAGGACAAGTTAAGAAAACAACACTGACTTAATATTACTGTTCTAATATTATTGTTCTAATAGCTGAAAGGGATAAAAATTAATCCCCTTTCCCCCCCAGATACACAGAGAATCTGTTTATTGGAACCAAGCACAGGTAAACAGCTTGCCATCAGCCAGTCTACAGTCAGGCAAATACATGCAAAAAAAACATTCTCATACTCGCAGAGGAAGCTGCCATGCTGTAGTTCAATTTATCAATTCCTGTACAAGGAACACTACTTCCTCAATCATTCCTCCATAGTAAGATAAGAAAGAACTGCGTATCACAACTAAAAGATGAAATACACTCTAAAAAAAAGTTAGCTTACCACTTCGTTTCAAAATTTTTCATTGAAGAAGGTCAGATGTTTAATAAAAGTGGAACAAAGACACTGCTTAGCCACTAATCATTTCTATTTATACAGAAAATAAACCCCTAGTGCTCCCCATCAAATTTTCCCTAAACAACTATTTTTTGTTTTTAGCCTAAGACTGGCAGTCACAACACAAGCCTGAGATCTCCCAATCTATACAAAAACGATGAAATTAACACCTACACAAAAAAATACAATATAAACAGAGAGGACTGAAAAAAGTAACACCCACATTTCATAAACAGAGACATAAGACACACTTGGTCAAGCTCATACATGGCATCAAAACTGGGAACTAGAAGTAACTAAGCAGCATCCCAGTTCACACAGTTTCCATTTCCCACACAAAAAAAAATCACTATACCAAGTATGTATCCATGATGCGATAAACAACTCTTTCCAAAGCAATCCTGAAAGTGTTACATATATTATACTATATTTAGCATACCTTCAATACCAGGCTGTTTAAGTACTGAGACAGGTAACAATGCAGAAGGTGAAGGAGAGCTAGCACCACCAGGTATATGGGCTTCCTCCAAAGGTGGAACAGCAGAAAAATACTCAGAGGAGATACTGGAACTGGGGACAGGACCAGTAGGACTCATCATCCTTTCAAATGCCTGCGCTAAAAAGATGTGGTTAATTTTTCTCCTGATGTTTCCATAAGCATCCATGCTCAGATTTCAGTTAAGAAAAGGTTACCTTACAATTCAATTACTGTAGTACTGTTCAGTGACTTGTAAAAATATCAGGACACAAAACTATGTGAAGTGGGCAAATAACATGCGAGAACAAGCAGGGGTATGGCCTTTAAACACACAGAAGGCTACTGTGGAAGGAGGATGTCTATTGCTGGACTCCTGCCACAGATGACCCAATAGCATAGCTTTTGTATTTGGTCCTACTGAGTTCAAACCTACTTTTTTATAAGACAAAAAATAACCAGTTTGCTACTCAAAATTTAAAGAACCGAAATTCAACTAAGAGATACAATTATTTTCTTCCTCCTTCCACGTCAGAAATAGGAAAACATACACCAATTAAAGCAGTGAAGCTCCCTAAAAACAGCAAAGGTCTAACAGATGCTGTACCTGTTCTTCAATGATTACTGCAATTACTCAAAAAACTTTTTACCTTTATTAATATCATCATAACAGCGAGTACAGACTCTTGCTTCCTTCTCCATGTATCGTAGTTTGCATTTTCGTTTGCAACAGCCACCACAAAAAACCTGAACCAGAAAAAGATTTAATTAAAAATTAGAGACAAAAATGCCAGTACTTCCTGACTTAAGTTTCAATTATTATTTCTTTCTTTTACTGAAATAGATTGCATTATACAAAGCATGCACACACATTTTTGGAAGTAGGGAAGAAAAGGAGTTTAGAAAACACTTCTGTTTGGGGAGAAGGGGAAGCACTAGACTAAAAACGCTTTTACTAAAAACGCTTTTACTGCGTCCAGCTCTGGAGCCCTCAGCACAGGACAGACCTGGAGCTGTGGGAGCGGGGCCAGAGGAGGCCCCAGCAATGATCCGAGGGCTGGAACCCCTCTGCTGTGAGGAAAGGCTGAGAGAGCTGGGGCTGTTCAGCCTGGAGAAGAGAAGGCTCCAAGGTTACCTTATTGCGACCTTTCAGTACTTAAAGTGAGCTTGTAAGATAGATGGGGAGAGACTTTCTACGAGGGCTTGTAGTGACAAAACAAGGGGCAACAGTTATAAACTGAAAGAGGGTAGATTTCAATTGGATAGAAGGAAGACATTTTTTACAATGGAAGAGGCTGCCTAGAGAAGCTGTGGATGGCCCAGCATTTGAAGTGTTCAGGGTCAAGTTGGACAGTGCTCTGAGCAGCCTGACCACCTGGTGAGAGATGTCCCTGCCCACAGCAGGAAGGTTGGACTAAACGATTTTTAAAAGGTCCCTTCCAACTCAAATCATTCTAAGCTGCTATGATTAAGAATCTCAAAACCTCCACAATTTGGGCCAAACTACAAACTCTCACCAGTCTGCTTTTGATCAGGGCTTCTTCCCATCCTGTTCCCCAGAACTGCATCACAACCTATCCATACCATAAGCTTTTGAAATTTGACAGGTATTTCTGTTGGACCAAAGCAATCCTTAGATGTCTACAAACCACCCACCCACCCACGGCCAGGAACACCCACATGACACAGCTAAGCACTCAGCTCTTGCCAATACTCTCTCAGATCCAGCTACAAAACAGAGCAGCACCTAAAGTTTCTTGCTGTGAGTGGATCTAATCACATGAGGCCAGGGGTCCACAAAATAGCTAAAACTGAATTATAAAAAAAAGTATTTTAACATCACAGCTGGAAACAGCTTGTACTCAACTGCACAGTAATTAGAAAACTCTTCCAAGAAATACACTTGTTTGATTCTAAATCCTCTGCAGCCTAATATTCAAGCCTGTATCTTAATCTCTCATGAAGAAACCTTCAGGAAAAAAAACCCACAATACATACACAAAGAACGGCAATAGGGAGGACACAAGTGATATTATACTAAAATTCTTATCTGGAGTGACGAAAAGAATTCCAGGCTGCACCACCTATTCCCAAATTCACTCCTACCTCTGTTGATTCTGTAAGTATTTTACATTAAACAGTGCTAAGAACAAGGACCGAACCCCAGAATTGGGTTAGATTTGCTTTACTGATTTAGCATTATCTCTGATGATAACTACTGCAATTTGCCACTAGGATTCAGGTAATGGTTATAATGATCTAGTCTCATACCAGCAAATAGCCATTCCTTATCCACTGACCTTGCAGCACTGTACGCTGCACCAAGTCTCTCCATAACAAATGTTATCATTTTGTCATGAAATTCCAAGCTGCTTCTTCTACCTCAGGGCCAACTATCTAAGCCAGAGCTCACTGCTCCCCAATCTATTTACTAATGCTGGCTCAGGAACTATGCTGGTTAAGCAGGCTTCTCAATTCTGTCAGAAAGAATAAGCATAGTTGCCTTCACGTTACCAGTTCCTTCAGCAAAGTATTTTACAAGCTCACTGAAGACTGTTTTGAAAGAATCAAATATGCTTTTCTACTCCAACAGGTTTTATCCTGCCTATTTTTAAGCAGAGATGGTGAAAAAAGAGCAATCTCTTTAGCCTGGACTACACCTGCACAATCCCATTCAAAATTTATGTCTTTAGTAAAGCTGTTTTCTGCAAGAGTTTCCACAAGTATCTGGTGCTTTTCTCACTTTTCCCTTCTGTTCTTTCAAGGGTGATTTACAAGTTTTCAGAGTCCCACCATTTTTAGCTATACGCAGAATCCAGAGTCAGTATTAGCCTTTACAAAAGGTATCTTTGGAAACCTTCGTCTTACAGAAGCCTTCTACCACTGACCAGAGTTAAGTAAGTGGAAGGAACACTGAAAGCCTTCTGCTAGTCTTAACTGTTTCCAGGAAAACAAAGTGGATTAAGTGGGGGAACAAAACCAAACTGCTAAGTTATTATAAGTGAACTCCTCTAAGGAGGTAAAGTCACTGTAAAAACAACAATATTCAATCAGTGCAACATGAACTAAAAAAACCCCTACCTATTCCACTTGCTTCTGCATTAGTGTCACAGGTAATTTACCTCAACTGAAAATTCACATGCTCAGTAGAGATGTTAAGTACGTAAATAATGAAGATTAATTGCTAATCAGTTACAATGCACCTGAGGATTTCAAACACTAAGCAGTACAATCCTCTTGGTATTCTCCTCTTGCACTTGATGCCCCTAGGACCCACACAGAGGAGGCACCTTAATCCTAATGTGCAGCAGACGAGCTGAAAGCAAACTGAGTGACAGGTAATGTAACAGCAGAAAGGAGATGCAGATGAGGCTGCTGAGCAAGGACATTCATTTTGTTTGAGCTATAAAGAACAACGGTACCACGATAAGAGACAAACACCTAAATAAAGAAACTGAGAAGTTATTTGGCCTCACAAGTCTTGCAGATGGGAGAAAAAGCAGGGACCATCAGCCTCACACTTCCCTCCAGCACAGAAGCCAGAATTCACAAGTGTTGCCATTGATAAAAGCTGGAGGACCACATGAAAGCTACACAGTTGTCTTCCAGAATAGTCTACAGAGGACATCTGTGAATTCCTACCAGTTTTTCCCATGTCCAAGTCATTGGAAACACAACAACCCACAACAGGTCCACAGCAAACTTTTTATTTGTTTAAGACAAAAAGTTACTATTAAAAAGACAACAAGTCTTAGCAGCCAGCAAGTCAAGCTGTTGCGCATTCAGAAAAGCTGTGACAGTTACAACTCCATAGCACTCTAGTATCCATAAAGTCTGAACAATCTGCACTGCCTTTCTCCCAGTGAATGTGTACTGTGGTGCTCCCTCTAACTACACTGTTGCTCTGCCCAAAACCCCTCTGTGAACACACAGGATTAAGCAACACTAATAGCTGATGGTTGTAAATACAACTGTGTAGCGAAGGGTGCTTTTATCCCTGTCTCCAGACAGGCTGCTAGAAATTTCACAGCAAATGTAAACAGGAACTTGAAGTCAGTCAGTCTTATGACTAAAACAAAACTGCTCTGAAGAACTGTGTTTCAAATGGTTACAAAACTTCAACAGCATATTCTGCCAAGTGACTAAGTTCAACGACTTCTAGGTTGTCACAACAAGTTCTTAGTTTTCTTGACATCCAAATTCAGACCTACATTTCAGTTCACACTTACTGCGGTTCTAGTAAACGCGTACTATGCTTTCAATATGCAGTTCTAGAAGAGGCACCCTGGGGAACAGTTACCAAGCCTCTCCATACGCCTTTCAACACTGGGAATGCAAAAAGTGAGTAAGTACTAACATTACTCTGTATTTCCTCATCCATAAAGCTTATAGAGGAACATTGAAAAATAAGTTCATTAGTACTGTCAGCATTTCCATTTATGCACAAGTGTAAGCCACAGTAGCTCACAAGGGAATTCGGGATTAAGAATAAGCTTTGACATTGTTTACTCACTGCAGAAGACCACAGGCAGAACAAAGTTCTACAGATTACTCACTTAGTTGGTAAGTACCAATCACCCCACGAAAGTAGCATACTTTCCCCCTGAGATGACTCCCCTGGAAACTTACACATCTCACACAGGAGGACAGGTTTAGGCTATAAATCTTTTGCACTGGTACTGCTGTTACAGCTCCTGAAAGAATGCAATCCTTTCACATTCATGGACAATGTTTTACAGCTCGTATAACCACTTATCTGAACTCTGATCATCACCATGACCTCAATTTTTCAAAGCTTAACTTAAAAGCTGAGTAAAACGCTGATTCATTCTGACTACCATGAAGCAGTCAGCTGTCCCATCTTCCCTGCTGTATTCAAAACACATTAGTCTAGCCCGTAATGGAAGATAAAGTAAGAACATTCTCTGTACTTCCCTTTAATTATTTTCACAAAAAAAGTTATACATTTCGTAATTAGTATCAGTCTTTTCCTACAGTCTTTAAGTTTCTACGGAGGAAAAATATAATTAATTTTTTCTAAAATAAAATGAGCCTAGAAAAATTCTGTCAATATCCTTTCCCTTCTCTGTTTTGGTTATCCCTAAAACAGAATACATTTGCTTTCAGTAACACTGGACCCCTCTCCAGTAAATTACCTTTCCACACGCACGACAGTGGTGTCGTCTTTTTGTGAACGTGAACTTGACTTGGCAGTTCATGCAGTTGGGTGCCTCTGAATCAGGAACCCACAACGGTTGTTTCCATGAGAGAGCTGCAGGTATTTTAAGTGATTCTACATTTTCAGATGTTTCGTTTCCTCCAGCTTCGGAGCTGCTTTCCCCAGAGTGCACAGGTTCAGAATTTTTACGAACATTTATGCTGGTGCCTGAGAGGGGAGCTTCTGGGGTAACAGAACTGGCTTCCTGGTTTTCTTTCTCAAGTACGTCTGTTCTGTTCAGTTTCTCTCTCAAGTACATCTGTCTCCGACCACCAGCTCCTTGGGAACAGCCAAGCAACTGCTTTGGTCTGGCACCTTCAGTACGAACATTAGAAACTAGTGCTTCACTACTGCTCTCAGTCAGCTCCTGAATATGAGACACACTCTCTTCTGTGGCAGATTCCCACTCACTTGCAGTAAGAGATACTTTGAGATTTCTATTAATGCTACTTATCTCCTCCATTTCTGCTTGCATATGTTCTTCACTGACCTCTGAGAAATCCACATTGTTCACATTTGTTAAACTTCCTTCTTCTGCAGCAGCTTCCGTTAAGTCACTATGATTGTCTGAAGACTTCAACACACTGGACTGAAGATTTTGTCCATACAAGAAATCATCAAGCTCAGCATCGCTTACCAGATCATCACTTTTAATAACATTTTCCTCTACAATAAAGTCAGCCATAACCTGGCTCATACTTTCATCATAATAAGAGTCTATAGCAACACCATACGGCTCAGTTTCGTATTCTAGAAAAGCAGAAGCAAAAACTTGGATTTGCTGAGAATCACTGCTATCAATCACATTCTCAGTATCATACTTCTCTCCATCTGTACTTTCTTCCACAACACTTTCACTGATTTCAGCTGTATATCCTTCCTGTTGATGCAAGTCAGTGTTTTCACAGGATTCCCTACCCGATAGATCAGTGTTAGATGTTCCAGCATGAACAGTTAAAATACCACTAGTAACTTCCATCATCTCATTTTGAGGTAGAGGATTAACTTCTTCCATTACAACTAATGAGCCACATACAGATGCAGGAAGTGGAAGACATGACAGCAAGGTCTGGACATCCTCAGCTGAAACACATGAAGCCGAAACTCTGTTTAGCATTTCATTGCTATTAAGTTCTTCACTAGCTACATCCTCTTCTGCGTTTTTCTTTTCCAGTTCTACTACAGCTCCTGTTTGACAGGAGGAGCCTGGTAAAACACTATTTCCAGGTAACGTTGCATGGCTCTCGTGCAACTGAGGCTTCTTTGGCAGACGTGAAGGCATGGATTCAGCACTAATCTCATCTTTTGAGTCTACCTTTTCTGCGGCATCTCTTCCATGCATCTCTTTACTTACTGTAGAGGATGTACTTTCATCTTGTGGTTCACAAGACAATTCTTCATACGCTTTCTCATCTTTGGGACTGTACATGTTGGAGTTCTGTGATGTTACAGGGACACCTGCAGTATTAAGGCGTGCTGCTTGTTCAAGTTGATCAAATACTTCACCGCACTTTACAGATTCTGTCCAGTGTTGATCATCACATGGATCTGAGATCTTTGCTGTGGCATAACTGTCTGATTTTAAAGCTAAATGATTAATCTCCTCTGTTTTAAGTTGTCCTGGATCTTGTAGCATTGAGTCCCCATCACTGTGATCTGTGCTTGCACCACCACTGCAACCAGCGGATGACACACAAATAGGAACACGTATGCAAGATACGCCAAAGCCAACCAAACCTTCACTGTACTGGAAGCCATCTGGCTGCAACTTTCGAGCATCTTCATGCGTAACCACTGAATGGATTACGTTACCTGTATCATTAACAAGATCACACACAGGTATACTACACCTTCCCAGGTTTGAAGCCTGAATTTCATTTAAGGAACCACTGTCCACAGTGGACAAAAGATCAGGTCCATCAACGCTCTTCTCATTTTGTGGCAAGTAACTTGGGAGCACTTCACTTGTTCCAGCGTGGCTAGCTACAGAGATTTCTGCTGATGAAGTACAACTGTTGGCATCCTCTTGCAGTTTTGGTGTTGGGTATACATGTTGTAAGCAGTCCAGAACTGAAGAAAGCGAATGGTGTTTTGAGTCATATGGATTCTGAGGTGTTCTGTAGCAGTCATATTCATCTATTTTAAGCAAAAAAGAGATCAAAAGCAAAGTTTATAAAACTCCTCTCTTTCCATATTGCACTTCCTCCAAATCCCATCTATTTATCAAAACAAGCTTTTGTTTAGCATATGTTACTTTCAAATTCCGTGCTAACAGTTATTTGACCAATATGACTAAGGTGGAGAAAAAGGCAACACGAGGCGACACAGTAACTAACCTGTATTCTGTTCAAATTCATCCAGTAGTTTGTCCAGGTCACAGACAGCAGCTTTAAAGTAACTGTCCATTCTAGTTACAGTTCTAGTGAAGCTTCAGCCTTCTTAAACCTACAGAGATACAGCATTTCGTTCACAGCATTTTGCAGTTTACAAAGTCAAAGCATTATTAAAAGACAACTTCTATGAAGTACTTTTTTCTTTTTAATAACACCTTCTTCTCTCTTCATGTAAACAAAATGTAAATACAAACAGTATTGCAGACTGTCAGCCTCTATGTACTCTGAGTATGCTCTACAGCATACTCAGTAGACTATGCACAATACGCATAAAAATTCACTAGATCCCCTAGATCAGGAAATTGAGGCTGCCTTATTAAAACCAAATGCATCTGAAAGCATACAGTATGACATTATAATGTCAGGAAGTTTAAAATCGGAAGGGATACTAGGATCTTCTAGTCTGACCCCCTATAAATTTTATACCATGCAGTTCACAGGCAAAAAACCAAAACAGGCCATCATTACCCTTGCGGCACAAGTGAATTGATTAAGTAGGCAATATCTACATAACCCCAGACTTTTCAGGCTTTAAACTGCATTAGGAAGTACAAACAGTATCCTTCTGTTGGCAGAAGTGTCAGCAAGAAAAAAGCCTCCTTTAGTGCCCAGACCTGACAACCAGTTCAACACTGAGCATGTGAACACAACATTTAAAGAAACATATTCTCTTAGTCCCCAAGCTATCCAACCAACCAATTTACTTTCAGCTATGATGAAATGTTTAAGGTAACACTAAGCAGGCTAAAATCGAAAATATATCAGGACTATAAAGCAGATAACCAGCTGAAGCACTGAAGTATGAGACCGTTATCTTAACACAGAGCTGCAATGCGTTCCTGCAGGTTGAGGTCAGTACTCCTCTCCCATGGCCAATGAGTTGCCTTTAAATCCTCCTCTTAAACTTTCCTCCAAGGCCATGGGTTTGTGTGGCAAGGTTTTGCTAGCAGGGGGGCTATAGGGGTGGCTTCTGTGAGAAGCTGCTGGAAGCTTCCTCCATGTCTGATAAAGCCAGTGCCAGCTGGCTCTAAGATGGACCCACTGATACCCAAGGTCAAGCCAATCAGCGATGGTGATCGCACCTCTGTGATAACATATTTAAGAAAGGGAAGAATGAAAACTTGGTAGTGAAACAGCTGGATAGAGAGAGAGGGGAGTGAGACAATGTGAGAGAAACAACTCTGCAAACAGCAAGGTCAGTGACC
>Ga0065711_1004205_pt1 | contig 24591 bp, 17 predicted proteins | sample Hoacrofraction12_FD_59098 | JGI IMG/M metagenome (GOLD analysis project Ga0065711, IMG submission 59098) | Hoatzin crop microbial communities from Cojedes, Venezuela - Epithelial fraction 12 v2 (version 2) | ecosystem: Host-associated > Birds > Digestive system > Esophagus > Crop | place...
TAACACTCATTGCTCAGATTTTATGACTCTGGTTGTCTCCCTCCCTTTCCTTATTGTCACAGCTGAGAAAATACACATTCTCACGCTTCACATATCCACAAGAAACTGCCTCGTTTATAAGCTTTCATGTCTGCTCCCCAGTTCTGCCCCTTCCCCCTGCATGTCCCTCGTGTTTGTTCAACTCCGTTGAACCCCGCACCTACCAAGTCAGGTGTGCAGCATCTCCCCACTGATTCATAATCTTATCAATTGCAAAGACTGAGATTCTCATCCTAGGCATGGTGCTGGTAACTGCTAGATGGACCATCAGCTAGTGAAACTGGCAAGGTTCGTTTCTTGTCAATGTCTTATTGCTTGGTTTCTTTTTCGAATCGATGCCCCAGTATGTTTGCTTGTTGCCTCACTTTTCCTTATCATCCCATTAGAAGTCCTCAGTCATATACCTTGCTGGTATAAACATTCTCAGCTCCACTTCTTTTCTTATCAATTATTGCAACTGAGCAGGGTTCTTTCAGGTCATCATCTTTGTTAACACCAATCGATCGGAATTTCTGTCTGTAACTCTTTGTTCTCTTCCTTTTCCTGTCATCCCCATTTTGGGAGGCCCCTTGTCAGGTAATCTTACTTCAAGGAATAAACATTCTCACACTTCATATATTCTTTCAGTGTTGTGTAGCAGTGTGTCCAATACAGTTGCCAGATTAATGGAAAAATTCAAAAGTAGGTATTCCAGTTATACATCTAGCCTGCATAGGTATGTTAAATTTCTACTTATCTTGCCCAGCTCTCAAATTTCCAGTCTTCCCAACTACCTGACTTCCCATCTAGCTGGAGCTGTATTAACAGAAAGAATTTTTTTCAGAAAAAACCCTACACCTATATAGTTTTTTTCCCACAAATTATTAAAAAAATTCAATCCTGCAGCTAATGTTACTTACCTGTATTTTCATCCCAATTCAGAATAGAATAATTCGGTATTTGAAAACTTGGTATTTTTGCAGAGGGTGAAAAGTACATTTGCTAGCCTTCTCTTGGTCTTGTTGTCCTTCACAGACGCTTGGAAAAGCAGTAACTGCACTATGCAGTGCCACATACTAAGGAAAGATTTTTTTTTTTTTTGCCATTTTGGAAGCTCTTGACTGTTTTGGTGCACCACAGAGCTTCATAAAGCTTGCTAAGTGGCTGATTTAAGTTATTAAGTAATGCAGCTATAGAACATAATACATTTGTATAAAAAGAGCAGAGTGTTTTGCTGAGTAATCCAGTAAAAACATTTGCACCAAAATTGAGCAGATGAGAGATCAGACTGGAACTTGTAAAAAGCTTTAGGGTATAACATACAATGTGACCTGAAAAAGACTGGACTGAACCACACCTTGGAATGAGCAAGGAGTTAAATTCATCTTTTTCCATAAAGTCATTCCTCATTATGAGGAGGTATTTTACTGAAAATAAGAAGTGACTGCTAGCAAAATATTAATAGAAGCTGTGCAAAGGAGGGCTATTTGGGGGGTTGTCTTTGAACTGCACATCAAAACACAGTAGTTCTTACAAAAATTGTATGAATTTTTGTTGGAGACAAAATCTCACAGCTATCAGAAAACTCAAGACTTTTCTGTGTAACCTCACTAAAAATATGCAGATGAAAAATCGCAGGAAAATAGTAATCAAGGAGAGGAAAACTGTTTGTGTATTGCCACACCTGACAGACTAATGGCTGAAGGAGGAATTAGGATTCTAACTGAGCATCTTAATAAATTGAATTGAACTAGATGTAAACTGCTTAATTGTTAAATATCATGACTGTTCTAGTGCAGTAAAATATTAAGCACAGGAAAAATAATGATCCATTCTGTGTTCTTGAGTTACCTGTCAAAGCAGTGATCAGAAAAACATTGTTAAAAACTGGGAATGATCTTCTTAGCAGAAGAAATTGTCAGGGGGCTTTTAGTACACGTATTAGTCTTTCTGTTCACAGAAAGCTCTGAATGACTTATGCAAGACTTTAACAGCTTTTAGGCAAAGACAACTTCTTTGCTGTGGGTGTCTCATAACTTGCATGGAATTTGGCTAATTAGTGGCCAGTCAATACATATTTTTCCCTTGCCCCACTTCAATATCCTTTTCTTCAGTGTGTAATTGCAGTCTTCCTGCAAATTATATAGGGACAGTCTCTAGCAGTAATAGCAGTTATCATTTCTGTATAATTCATCCTTGCCAAAGGAACTCTGATGACAATGCCAGGCATTCATAAAAGACAAATGAAGATGCTTTTTAAATTCCTGATGGTCTTGTGTCCAGTCTTGGCTCTCATAACCATAGGAACAGAGGTTCACTCAGTCTGCTTGGAAGCTGCTGATTCTTCTGTGCCAAATCACAGAGTCACAGACTCGCTGAGGTTGGAAGGGACTTCTGCAGGTCATCTTGTCCAACCCCCTGCTCAAGCAGGGCCACCTAGAATTGGTTGCCCAGGAGCATGTGCAGGCAGCTTTTGAAGATCTCCAAGGACGGAGATTCCACCACCTCTCTGAGAAATCTGTGCCAGTTCACGGTCACCTTCACAGTAAAAAAATGTTTCCTGATGTTCAGGAGGAACCTTCTGTGTTTCAGTCTGTTACCATTGCCTCTTGTCCTGTCACTGGGCACCACTGAAAAGAGCCTGGCTCCATCTTCTTCGCAACATCACTTCGGATCTTTTGATTGATGAGATCAATCGCGATGAGATTCATTGACATTGATGACACCCATCTTAGGCCTTCTCTTCTCCAGGTTGAACAGTCCTGCTCTCTCAGCCATTCCTCACAGGAGAAATGTCCCAGTCCCTTAATCATCTTAATGGCACTTTGCTGGACTCAGTGTATCTTCCTTGTACCAGGGAGCCCAGAACTGGGCCCAGCACTCAAAAACCTTAAGGTTTAATGTCAAGGTAGACAATATCCACTGCTCTCATCTCATCTGTCAAGCCAGTCATTTCATCATAGAAGCTTATCAGGTTGGTGAAGCATGACTTCCCCTTGGTGAATCCATGCTGAGTTCTAGAAGTGTCTGGGGGATTTCCCCATAATGATGCCCTGTAAGAAGTACCTTTCTTACATGGAAGTGCTGCAGGTGACCTTCTTATATCCCATTCTGTTGATCTCATGATCCCTTCCTGTCACATTATCTCATGCCTTTTCCTTGTCAACCCGGTCCATCACTTCTTCACAGAGCTGCTGACTACTGTCTCCCTCCCTTGTGATTCCTAGTTTAAAGCCTGCCTTGCCCAGTCAGCCATCCTCCTGGCAAAGATATCTTTGCCTTGCTTAGAGAGGTGGATACCATCTCCCAGGCAGATGCTGATGTGTGGACAGTGTTCCATGGTTGTAGAACCAAAACCTTGTAGCCAACACCATCTCTGCAGACAGTTATTGACCTTCATTATCAGTGCCCTCCTTCTGTTACCCTCTCCCCTGACTGGCAGGATTGAAGAGAACACCACCTGGCTCCTTGTGGCCTTGACTACCGGGTACTGTGAAACTAGAGTAACAGGGATACCCAGATGGAACGAAGATTTGAACATGGCACCTGGCTCCCTACACTGCATTTGCTCAAGGTATCTTGGGGCCAGATTTAGAGTGACTCCAGCCACCCCTCTGCCAATCCCACCTCTCTATATGAAGGTACAAGTATAAAACCTGGCTTTTCCTGTGAGCAAGGGTGAAGATGTGGTCATTAGTTTTGCACAATTGCCATGTGGACCCACAGAGTGTAATGAGGACTCAAATGTCAAGGCTTTAGTTTGGGAAATCACAGAAGCTTTGTATCCAAACACACTGAATCAGCCAAAGCCTTAGGGAAGAATTCAGCTTTTAAACATTCAGGGACTAGGTGTTGCCTTCCCCAGCAGAGTCAAACTGCTTCTTTCCAGCCCTCAGAGTTTGACAGAGAGCTTGTGCAAAATACAGACTTTGAAAACAAATGTCAGCAGAGACTTCTTTCCAGCACTGTATTTTGAATGATCCTTTTATCCTGATCTGTCTTCTTCAGGCACAGCTACAATAAGCAGTGTAGTAAAAATGTTGTCTCTCAGTCTCTGCTTTCTCATTTGTCTCTCTCTGTTTATCCCAGAACAGTGAAGACCTTCAGAATGAAACTGTACAGCATTGCACCAACCAAAAAATGGCTTGCCCCTTCCCCAAATTTTTTTTCTCTGAGCTTTTCCTTTATTTTTTTTCATTTTTTTTCTCTGCTGAACAGCAGAATGAAAACTGAAAAAAGCAGCGACAAAATTCCTGAAAAAGAAAAATACCACTGCTGCTCAATGCCCCAAATCAAAATATTAATGAAATTTCTGAAATACTTCACTGAAGAAATTGTTTACGTTTTCCATAGGGCTTTCAGTACAGAAGAAGCGCTGACAGGTAGGTGGGAATCTTTGTATGGCACACCACATGAAAAGTCCGCTGCACACCTGACACTCTTCAGGTGGACCCATTCTTGTTCTTTCTGTGTCCTTCCCATTTACATATAGCAGTGCTTTTCTTCCTGTGGTTTTGTTCAAATAGTGTTTTAGACCTTCCAAAACCATCTGCATTTTTGCCTCCAGCCACTGACCTAACAGAACACTATCATTATGCCATATCATGTGGACATCGTTATGATCTCCAGTAGTTGACTGGCACTAGACCAATTCAATCAGTTTTTGAACTGATTTTATTAAAATGCAACTGATACAGAGAAGTGTATTTCGATTCCCAAATCATGCCTACTTGAAGCTTTGTGTGGAATCTCTCTGATGCTGGTGTTTCCAGACCAGCTTCTGTCAGCTTATCCAGCACATCCTTTTGTGACAGATTTCTGCCATTTTAATGACATTTGTCTTTGTTTTTAAGGCTTATTCTTTTACTAGACATTCCAATTGGTCTGCCTTTCATTTTAATGGACTAAGGAAATAAAAGGACCTGGTGTCATTGTGCCCTATATTTTTGAGCACTTAGAGTGTCCTTGGGAATTTCCTCTATTTAAATCACAAGCTTTTCTTCAGCTGGTTTTTATTGCTCAATTTCTCTATGATGAGATGAATTTTTTTTTTTTTTTTTTTTACTGCTTTGGGATACATTTTAGCATTTTTCTCAAGAGGTTAGCCAGCTGACATGGGGAAAATTAATAGAATTTTGATTCTATGGCTGATTCAAAAAGTGGAGAAAAAATTCAGAGTCAATCTAATTGAACAGTCATTTTCTTTTCTAAGTGAGAACCTAGATCCATTTAATTTCATCCTGTTTTGTGCAGATTTTTGACGGTTCATTAAAAATTTGAATTATGTAAGCCTTTCGCCAAAGCCCTGTTTCTCCTATTAATTGAAGATAGGTCAAAAATGCCAATTGTAAATGAAGGGTAACTTTTACTTGCACAAAAAACACCCAGAAGAACATTTCTATTGACTGAAAATGACATATAACTTAGAAAACAGCAACAAAGATAGTCTGATATATGCTTTTAACAAAAGTTCTTTATTTTTGACAAAGGCATTTTTTAAAATTGACTCGCCTTTTGTCCTTTTTTCTAATGACATTCTCTGTCCATTCCTTATGCTTTGCCTAGTTCTAGGTACATTTTGTTCTGTATCCATTTCTCATAAACAATAGCATCTTTCTGCCAGCAAGTGCAGATTCACAAAATATTCATTGCTAATATGAAGGTGCTTTCCATGTCTCCCCTATGGAGTGTGCTTTTTCCCCTCAGTTTTTTACATATTTGCAGTAGCAAGTGAGTTAGAGAGCCATTCTTGTGGCATTCCAACACAGTGAAATTGATGGAGAGCACTAACCTGGTTTGATACACTTACCCTGAGTCTAGAAGCTCTGAGGGACAAAGTATCTTCTTTCCAGCTTGTGCTGAAGTAATTGTACAGCCAGAGCTGGAACCCTCCAGAGGGGGAAGAAAATGCTGTGAGACAAGCTAGGTAAAGCACAAACCTTTCAAGGTCTGAGAAGAGGGACTAAAGCTTTTGGAATGACTCCAGTCAGTGATCACTTCTTCAGGAGGAGAAAGCTAGAAAATTGCACTGAGTGAAGGATTTGAGGTGTTAGTCCCTGGGGAGAAGTGGTAGGGACCCTCTTGGCTGTGTGGGCTGGAGCAGGTCTTTGGGTGGGCTTAGACTGGACTTCAGGAAGAGGTGGGTCAGAAAATGGATGCTCTGAAATGGTATGGGGAGCCATTCTATGTGGGCGCATCAGTCTTCCATACTTGGATTAGAGATCAATGAATGATTCTCACATTGTATGCTGGGACGAAGGCTTCATGTCATGGAACAGGGAAAATGGGTGAAATCGTTGCGATCCTAAGCACACTGCCCATGTAATTTCTACTGTCATGTGCTTATGAATGTTTTGGCGCTCTGTCCTGCTTATCACAAGAAGATATTTCACTGACACTGAATCTTTCCTGTTGAGAAGGACGAAAAATGTCCTTTAAGCTGTGACCTGTCTTAGTACTGATTCCATCAGTAGTTGCCCTTCCTAGTACTGTGGTGGCGATGTCTTCCACTTCTCCATATAGGTATTTCATGGATGCACACTTGTAAGTGCAGCACGGAAAGCATTCAGCCATATGTATTGCACAAGAAAATCAGGAATATTTAATTTCTATGCAGACAGGTTCAATTACCAGTGTCCTAAGACAAAATTGTACTTTTTTTTTGGTTTGCCCTGGGATTTGGTTCATAATTATCCTTTTAATATAATTTATTCTGCAGGAATTTGTGTTTTCTCTATTATTTATGAATATAACTTACAATTAATCAATCAGCAATTAAACACTTTTCCTTTCCTTTAACATATGGCATCAAAAACCTCTTCTTATCTGTTAGAACTAAGTCAGTACCTGTCAGTAAATAGTCTGTAACTCCTCTTTTTTTTTTCCTAATGAAGACTTTTTGGCTTCCTTATCACACTGTGGATTACAGGTATTCAAACAATCCCACTATTTCAGAAATCTTACTGTAGACATTTACATATGGAAATGAAAATCTTTGTTGGTCACTGTGGTAAAACAAAGGAGATGATGATGATAGAAAGAATGGCTTTTGAATATCAGAAGGAATGTCTGGGGAAGATGAGGCATGAAAAGAGAACTATGGAAATTCAGGTCTAGGCAGAAAAAAGACTGAAAATGACAAAAAACCCTACTATGTCTAGGGCTGAGCAGCTCTAAACAGAAGTAACAGTCAAGAACTATGTCTACTTTTTTACAAATAATCCAAATTCCATTTTATTCCCTTTAATGCTAGTTGTATCTCAAGAAGTTCATTCCTAACAAACACTTGCAAACATAATGTCTCACAGAATGCTGATCTGAATGAAATGCTCTCTTCCTTTCCATTCCGTCAGCATGGTTCTCATCAGGCATGGGTGTTCCTAGAAAACCACGTGCTAATGTGACTGTGCAGGGAGGGATGATTTATGAGCAGGAGTGCTCTCGCTTTCTCCTCCTCCCATGATTCTCAGAGCATGCCTGAATCCTTTATAACCCACATCAGTCATGATAGCATGGTTCTGAGGAAGAGACAAAGCAGAGTTCCTGGGCATGGTATCTCCTTCACCAGCAGACCCGGGTCTGGAAAGGGATACCAGTGTACAGACTTGTAGGTGACAACACAGACTTCTAATAGCCCTCATAGAAGTGGCCTGACACCTGCAGTGACTTGGTTTGCAATTATTAATATGAATCCCTCAAGTCACAGGGCAATGAAAAGCCTGGAAAGAATGTTAGCAGGCAGACGATTTCCATCCTCCCATTAAAGGTATTCACCACTGTCTGGTGATTTGGGGCGTTCTTTTCCCATCCATAGAGAGCAGGTTCCTTTGTTCTTTGGAGAAGATCATTACCACTGTGGTCCAAGAGGTCCTTCAGTGAGATGCTTAAAGCCTTCCTTGCAAGTTCAATGTCCCTGAAAGAGCGTGGTTCCAACCACTAGCAGTTATGTGAATCTCCTAGGTATGTGTGCTTGCCCATAGGTATCTAGAGGTAATTTGATCCCACCTCTCTCAGGCTGCGATTTTGAGATCCTGTCTCTCTACATAGGAAGCTTAAGTGAGAAATTTGGAGCAGACACCTAACTTTCAGACAGCTGCATTTGAACCAATAGAATCTTCACCTTAGGAGATCTACAGCCAGCTACTGCACCAAGAGCACCAGTATCTCTCTCTGATTCATGGAATAGGTTGAACACTGACTTTCATCTAAAATGACTGCCTCTACACTTTACCATGGTGTTGTCATAGACTAATATAGCTTTTATCCCCATTCCCTACTGGTAATCGCGAAGTCAATGGAATAATTGCTTATGGATCTTCTCTGCATCTGCATGGGGCTGGACTAGATGATCCACAGAGGTCCCTGTTAAGACCTACCATTCTGTGATTCTGTGAAAAAAAAACCCAACACCCAGGATCTACAGGTCCATCTCTGGGACAAACTTGACCCATTTCAGGCAACCTCTGGTTGTGAACCTTGCTTGTGATGAGAGTTGAAAGGCACATCTCCCTTCCATATTGATGGGTATGAATGAGGCTGTGTTTGCCTTCTTTCCACCCTTCTTGTGGTGCTATAATACCAGTATCTAGGCAGTGGTTTTCACAGAATCATAGAATCCTTTAGGTTGGAACAGATCTCTAAGATCATCAAGTCCAACTATCAATCCATCATGACCATGCCTACTAAACCATGTCCTGAAGTGCCATACCTACATGTTTTTTTGAACACCTCCAGGGATGGTGACAACCGCTTCCCTGGACACCTTGTTCCAGTGCTTCACAACTATTTCAGTAAAGAAATTTTTCCAAATATCCAACCTAAACCTCCCCTGATGTAGCTTGAGGCTATTCCCTCTTGTCCTATCGCTAGTTACTTGCGAGAAGAGACCAACACCTGCCTCACTACAACCTCCTTTCAGGCAGTTGTAGAGAGCGATAAGGTCTCCCCTCAGCCTACTTTTGTCCAGAGTAAACAGCCCCAATTCCTTCAGCCGCTCTTCATAAGACCCGTTCTCTAGCACCAGCTTTGTTGCCCTTCTCTGGACATCGTCCAGCACCTCAGTATCTTTCTTGTAGTGAGGGGCCCAAAACTGAACAGAGCACTTGAGGTGCTGTCTCACCAGTGCTGAGTACAAGGGCACGATCACTTCCCTGCTCCCGCTGGCCACACTATTCCTGATACAAGCCAGGATGCCGTTGGCCTACTTGGCCACCAGGGCACACTGCTGGCTCATGTTCAGCTGGCTGTCGACCAATGCCCCAAGGTCCTTTGCAGCCAGGCAGCTTTCCAGCCCCTCCTCCCCAAGCTTGTAATGTTGCATGGAATTGTTGTGACTGAAGTGCAGGACCTGGCATTTGGCCTTGTTGAACCTCATACAGTTGCCTTCGGCCCACCGATCCAGCCCGTCCAGATCCCTCTGCAGAGCCTTCCTACCCTAAAGCAGATCAACAGTCATGCCCAGCTTGGTGTCATCTGTAAACTTACCGAGGGAGCACTCAATCCACTCATCCAGGTCATTGATAAAGACATTAAAACAGGACTTGCCCAAATTCTGAGCCCCGGGGAACACCACTTGTTACTGGCTGCCAGCTGGATTTAATTCCATTCACCACCAATCTCTGGGCACAGCCATCCAGCCAGTTTTTTACCCAGTGAAGTGTACACCCATCCAAACCATGGGCAGCTAGTCTCTCCAGGAGGATACTGTGAGGAACAGTGTCAAAGGCCTTACTAAAGTCCAGGTAGATAAGATCCACAACATTTCCCTCATTCACTAGGTGGGTCAGCTGGTCACAAAAGGAGATCAGGTTGGTCAAGCAGGACCTGCCTTTCAGGTTCTTGGGCAGGCTGCCTTTTCTGCAGCATATGTCACATATGAACAAAATTAAGCCTAATACACGAAGTGTTTTGTTACAAGTCTGATGAAGATCTGGCTAGAAATCATGATAGCCAGAAACTATAATACCCATATATCTGAATTCCAATCATTACTGGACTTTTTGCCAAGTCATCAATATGCAAGCAGAACATATGGTTATAAATACACAGGACAAAGTTTGTCTCAAACAGAAAAATTTCTGGGACTAAAATCTTCTGTGATAATGAAAGAGAAAGAAGGAAAGAATGTGAAAATTTTCAAGCTTGATCTAACAACTGCTGAGTAGGAGGGTGCTCTGTTACCAGCAATACCTACAGTTCTGGAAAAGTGAACTGAGATTCAGCTGCTTGGAGCCTTTTCCCATGTTTGTTCTCAGCACAGGAGAATACTATAGTATGCTGGTTACATTTGGTACTTGAATACGTCTCTAGCATTAACTGTAGCTGCATATCTTCCACATGATATTGTTTCAGATCAATTAGATTTCTGAAAAGAAAGCACAGGTGCACGAATATTAAACTCTATCCAAAGCACAGCTGGGCTGAGTAACAAAAGATGTCTTGCTCTGGACTCTCTGGCAAAAGCTCTGAAGCTTCTTGGAAACCTCACAGTTCTTGGTGGGAATATAAGATTTTTGCTTGTTGTGATAGGGCATGGGATGAAGGAAGAATGAATAAAAAAATGTAGACACTTTCTGAGACTCCAGGTCTTCTTCCTCAGGGAAACTTTGCTGCAAGCATGATCAGCTCCTGGGAAACAAGAACAAATCAAAATTATGATGTGCTGTTAAGGGGAAAAAATAATCCCAGAAAGAAATTACAACTCTCTTTTTCTAGCAAGGACAAAGAAAGTCAGTGGAGTGGCTTTGGGGTGCCATTGAAATTCTTGATTCTACAAAGAAGGCAATCTTATTCTAGAAATTACATGAAAGAAAGTGGTGCAGTGGAACTGTTTTTTAAAAGGAACTTCCTTTAAGAGTCACAAAAAGCACAACAGTAGCCTTTGTTCAAGAGATGTTTGTGCATCCATGTGGAGGGAAGAAGGGCTTAGTCACCTGAACTTGTTTGACACAAAAGACATATTTGTCTTAGACAGCCAGAAAATGCATATTGCAGGTCATTTGGCAAGCAAGGAGCAGTGTTTTGCAGTGATCTTCGCAGGACAAGACAACAGTCTGAGGAAGGGAGGGAGGAATGCAGAAGGTAGGCCTACGTGTTCCAGGGTTTGGAAAAACTTCTTGTGTTCTGAAGATTGGAACCTAAAGTCATGCTTGTGCTAGCTGCAAGACTAAAATGATCAATGATATTAAAAACATGTCCAAAGACGTACAATCTAAGGAAGCAGAAGTCTTGTATCTTGTCAAGTATTCTGCCACTGGATTGCTATATGACTTCAGCTGGACACAAGTGGGGGCCACAATGTCTTCTAACTTCTCTTAAATCCTATTTGCAGAAAGGAAATAATCCAGAGAATAGTTCATTTTTCTCAGAGAATAATGCTTCATGCTGGACACAGTACAGCAACTGAAAACTTTTCTCCTCCCCCAGAGTGTGTATTCAGTATGCCTGTTAACATATCCCAAGAGAGGTGCAGTAGCATCCTGCTGCTGTTTGTGAGCCAGTTTCGCTCCCATACCCCCTAACACTGTACTAGCCATCTGCCTGCCTTTTTTGTAATGACACATTTGTTTTTTCCCTTCAAAATACATCACTTGTCTCTGTGGCATTTCATCTTGTTGACCTCAGACCATCTTTCCAATTTGTAAAGATCATTTTGAACTTTGATCCATACCTCCGAAGTGCCCCTTTTCAGTTCTGTCTCATCTCCAAATGCTGTAAGTGCACTTACTCTCCATCTTCCTGGTCATTAATGAAACAATTGAATAACACAGGGCACAAGACAGACCCTCATGCAAACAAATTTGCATCTCTCTCCACGAATGACAGTGAATCATCAATAATTATTCTGACTGTCTTCTAAAAAAAGCCAACAGTCCACCCCCCAGACAGCTGTCTGTTCCCTAGATAGCTCATCAGTGCCATAGGTTCATTGTTTGCTAACATGGAAGATATGTGCAGGTTTACTGAAACCGATACATACTGCACGAAGTCAGTATACTTATGAGCAAGGCCAGCTACTCGATCCTTGACAAATGTCTGCTACCTGTCCTTGTCTTCTTTTTTCAGTGAGCTTCGTTTAGTCCAAAATTCTGTGGTTCCTGGGGCTGAAGTTAGAGTGATTACCTCAGAGCTCTCTAGAGTCTCCTTTTCCCTTTTACAAAATGGTGTGTATGTTTGCCCTGCACTTTCATGGGGCTTCACCTTTACTTTATTAGTTCTCATGAACAGTAAGCTTTAAGACTACTTTGGCTGTTTCATTTCGCGCTGAAGCGTGGGTTTCTTCAGACTTGGCTAGTTTTGCCAGTATTTTTATCCTGTTCTTTTCCTTACTCTAATCAGAGTTTTTCTTGCTTTGTAACATTGTCTCATCACAGTTATGTGAAGATTAGAGAGAGACAAAAAAAAGTAGAATATTTGTGGGTATCACCCATTGTTTTCTCTCTTTTACAATTAAGTAAAGTACCTATACTTTGCTTTGAACTGTTCTGTTGTACTCGAAGAATGTTTTCTCATTGCTTTTTCATGTGTCTCATACCTATTCCTCCCTTTTTATATCCTGATATTGTAGCTTTTGTGCCTTTAGGGTAAACCTTGGGGTATATGCACTTTTCTCCACAGCTGTGAGGATTTCCATCTGCGGAAAGGAAATTCTATGCAAACTGCACTACTGTTGAAGATGGGACACCAATAAAAGTGCAAATGTGATGCCATATAATGCCAAACTGAGCCACTGCTGTGGTAAATGCTAAGTATGGTTGGTAACGTCATAATGGAATGTCCTGTAGACTAATAGCACAGATTGCTGAGAGGTAAGACTAGAACCCTCAGCAAGTTTGCAGATTTGTGCTGAGTGGTGCAGTTGACACGCCAGAAGGACGGGATGCCATCCAGAGTGACCTGGACAAGATGGAGTAGCGGGCCTGTGTGAACATCATGAGGTTCAACAAGGTCAAATGCATGTTCCTGCATCTGGGTCAGGGCAACCCCTGCTATCAATACAGGCTGGGGGATGAAGCGATTGAGAGCAGCCCTACTGAGAAGGACTTGGGGATCCTGGCGGATGAAAACATGGACATGAGCCACCAATGTGCACTTGCAGCCCACAGTGTCAACCGTACCCTGGGCTGCATCAAAAGAAAGTGGCCAGCAGGTCGAACTCCACTCTGGTGAGAGCCTACCTGGAGTTCTGCATCCAGCTCTGGAGCCCTTAGCACAAGAAGGACGTGGACCTCTTGGAGCGGGTCGAGAGGAGGGTGACAAAAATGATCAGAGGGACAGAACACCTCTCCTACGAGGAAAGGCTGAGAGAGCTGGGGTTGTTCAGCCTGCAGAAGAGAAGGCACCAGAGAGACCTTATAGCAGCCTTTCAGTACCTGAAGGGGGCCTACAGGAAGGATGGGGAAAATCTTTTAGCAAGGCCTGTTGTGATAGGACAAGGTGCAATGGCTTCAAACTAAGGGAGGGTAGATTTCAACTAGATGTTAAGGAAGAAATTTTTTACAATGAGGGTGGTGAAACACTGGAACAGATTTCCCAGAGAGATAGTGGAGGTCTCATTCCTGGAAACATTCAAGGCCAGGTTGGATGGGCCTCTGAGCAACCTGTTCTAGTTGAAAATGTCCCTTTTCACTGCAGGGGGTTTGGGCTAGATGACCTGTAAAGGTCCCTTCCAACACAAAACATTCTGTGATTCTGTGATTCTAAGAACATAACCTGACCATTTTGTATTCACTTCATGTTGCTGTATTACTTACTTCCCTCTCATTAGGTTGTGGGCTAGTATAATCAAGGAGTAGACAGGAAAGTAACACAACTTGGTGAATTTGGACAGGATACCTTTTTCTGATGTTGTTCCTCTTCCAGTGTCTCATTTCTAGATTACAAACTCAAGTCCAGTCAGTTCACTAGGAATAACACATGTTGTTGCTCTATAAAGACAGCTGAATATCTTCAGTGGCTTGATGGCATAGTGTTTTATTATTTCTCTGAATGGTGATGTTTGAGACTGATACATATTGCAGCCTGTGGAACTTCAAGCATAAATTGTTAAGCAGAGTAACTGGAACCACTTTAGAGCTGTGACATTGATGGAGAAGTAATATCTGCAGTCTGTGGGATGAATTCAAGCAAATCAAAGACCATTCTTGTTGGTGGCCCAGTGTCAAAAAGTAAACACCCACACAGTGAAAGTGCAGATGGCTCACAAGAGTTGTATGAGGGAACTGGCATTAATTGCAAGGATGAGCTGGAGAAACAGTCTGAGATGCCTACCATTCAGCAGGTGTTTCTTATTGCATGATTACTCGTTACACATCTTACTTGATGTGGAATAAATTTCCATTGTCTTGGTACCCAGTGGGCAGATGTATGAGTGATACTACCTGAATGCTACAGTGCTAATTTCCCAGCTGTCATCAGGTCTGCAGACGCTACAGGTCCATCAAACATTAAAAAGTAGTTTTTTTCTCAGTGCAGGTGACTGGCATAGCTTCCTGTGCCATGTGCTTCCCCGTTTGGGAATGCTGACATAATGGCCTTGCTCAGCACATACTGTGGTGTTGAGTGGGAATGATGTAAGACAGCTTCTTCAGTTAGGTCAATTTCTGCTCAGTTGTGGTCATATTCATCAGGGTCTTGTCAGCTTGTGTACAGAGCTGGTAAACTGCCTCTTTCTTTTCTTGGGGTTAAGTACGAGGATTAGTCCAGAAGACTCCCTGGTAGATTTTTATTGAGTTTATGGGCATCAGACACTGCTTTGAGTAGCAAATAAGCAGCAGATGTGTATATATACTTAGCTGCCTGTTGTGGTGTGATTTACTTCATTTAAACATGTTTGGAGATATTATTTGTTTTTATTGTAAGAAACGACTTCTTTGAATAATTAATTTCTTTGTAGACAAAATGAGAAATTAGTCATAACCGACAGTCCAGTAACAGTCAGGAATTAGTTCAGAAGTAAGTGTAACTGGTCTATGTTACTACAGAGATTATTAAATTTTACTTTCTCCTACTATGCTCCTTTCTCTGAAGAAATATATATGGGATATCTTTTATTGTCATTGCATTTTTTTAGGCATATAGAGCATGTTTGCTTGTAAAAAATACTCTGAAGTATGAATTAGAAGAGCCCTGTCCTCATTTAACAGCATTGTTTCAAACATGAAGCCAACTTCTTGTTCAATGGGATCTTGATTGTGTGCACAGGAGTGTTGAGCTAGAGGCAACACAGGAACCCATTCAGTTTTGCCTCACGTTTCTTTGTAAAGCTTCATTTCTCTTCTCCTAGAAGTTCCTCTCCATTGGAATAGGCAGTCTGCAGTCCTGGGAATGCCTCTGTTTTCTCCAGTAAGTCTCTACCCTGACATCCGGTGCATCTGCTTTCAGCAAGGTTGTGATTATCTGGTTTGCGCCTGGAGGGTACAATGAAGAGTTATAGCCACAACTTCTGGCTCTTCCTGCTCAGTGAACAGGCACCTTCTTTTGTTCCTTCTGCCAAAGAAATAGGCAGCCTGAGTCACTGGTCCTGAGTTTGTCTTTAGGCAGTCATGATTCCTCTGCAGTTGTTCGGGGCAGGATCAAGGACAGAGTGAAGCAGGACTAAAGAAAACATCCTTTTTCATGCTTGCTGCCAGTAGGACTCTCCTCTTCCTCCAGTTTACAGCCTTGAAGGGTTCACTTTCTTCCTCTTCTTCTCCTTTCTTTTTTTTCTGTTTCTCCTCCTTTTCTTCCATGAAGTCCTTAGTTATCATTGAGAATTTTTGCAGAGGAACTGCAGTCCCATTCACTATGAAGCAATTGGATGAGAAAGTGCCGAGCAGGAAAAACAGTTCTTGACGACAATATCACAACAGAAGAAAAAAGGTGATTCTGGAAATGTTCTCCTTTCATTGTGTTTCTTCATAATATCTGTGAAGATAATCTTTATTTCAGGTTCCCCAAGGATAAATTTACAAATCGTGCTTCAACAGGAAGAGGAGAAACTGAGAAGTGAAATTCAGAATTACAGAGTCCTGCCTTGCAGATTAGGTCCATGAGGGACTATTAGAACATCTTTAGCATCAAACTATAGGTGAGGTGTTGTTATTACTGGTACACATTAAGTCCTGTTGGAAGAAAAGTGCAATTTCCAATGAAGAAAAATATCTTCATGATTTTGTGACTAAATGAGAAATATCATTGCATAGGAAAAAAATTAAGGGAAAGAATATAAGACTTGAAACATGATTTTTAAGTGTTAGGGCTTTTCTGAAGTTTGACTTTAATGTCAACAGTTTGCAAAATAAAACAAAGCACTCAAAGTGTTTATTTGTTTGTCAGGCTCCCCACAAATAAAAAACCCAGAAATCTTTTGCCTTTCAAGGGTAGAAAAATTAAGTGGAGTTGAATAGTTCTGCAGTTTTACCATATTTGCTTCTGCGACTGAGCTAATACAATGAGAAGGGAAGTTTGCACATCTGACTGAGTTCACTACACCGACATATGCAGATGTCCAGCACTTCCTGCTTGTGTTTGTTTTGCCATACACAACAAACAGGTTGCCTCTTTGTACGCTGTTTGGCACAGAGTTCGGATTATACTGGGCTATTTACGTTTAACATTAGAAAGGCACTTCAGAGTGCTGATGTGGTTAGGGAGTGATACCAGTGCACAATGAGTAGAGAACACGATGCTGCAGGTGCTTTCTAGGAAAGAAGGTAAAATGGCAGGACTCTGGGGACAGCTTTGGACAGTGATGAAGAAAGTCACAGGGATGAAGAGCTGAGGAAGGGCTCGAAATACCAAGTTCTGCAGAGGGCAGGGCTAGAAGAATCAGCATTAATTTTACAGCTGTTCATTTATTAGCACTAATGAAATGCATCCATACAGAAATAAAATTAAAAGGGAGTTTGGGGATATCCTTAGGAAGATATTAACAAGAACGTAATTAAACCACCTCTGAATCAATGATGTGCTTAAGCTAACACATATTTAAAAAATGGCTTTACATCTTTGCCATGAAATGGGATGAAGTATCAGCATTTTTGAGATGGAATAATTAGAATATTTTGGACATTTTAGTAATTCAGTTTTGAACAGCAGTGTTTATATTTCCTAATGAAAATTGGTGTTGAATAAAAAACAGGTTTCTTTTTATGGCAAACATTATCTTTTGACAACTTCAGAACTTTTTTCTGCCTTTGCCAGGGGAAGAAATGCATCATCAAAAAATTCCTGCCCAGGTATAGCTAAAAAATAGTGAGACTGATTTCTTCTTCTCTTGTACAGTATGAAGTTAAAATGCTGTTCATGTAACTATGCCTTTTGAACATTGCGCTCTTCCTGCTGACAGCACAAGTCACCAGGATTCCCACGTCTCTCGAAGATACAAAAACAGTGAAAATGAGAGGTCAATCAGGCATGTGTTAGTATCATCACATTGAGACGTAGCAAAGAGGCTTGTTTTCCAGCCAAAAGAGTGTGGGTCCAAGAGAGCAAAGAGTTGACACACCCTTAATCAAAGAACAATGCACAATCCAGGTTATATAAAGGTTTTGGGATATATTGGATATGCAGTTGAGTCTTGCTAACTGATTGTGATAATAATGGATAACAGTTAAATCACCAATTTTACACACTGGTGGCAAGAGTAGGAAATAACTGATTGCAGCTCTGCAACCAGTATCTCATATTCTGGAAGTGACTGAAACAAAAGGTATGAAAATGAACTTGGAGCAGGATGATCCCTCTGTAAAGTGTGTTGTGAAACATTGTGTCAGTTGACGTATGGTATATCAGAACAGCTGGAAAACTTTGCAAAAAGTGACAAATTGTTTTCCTTTCTTTCTTATCACTGCCAGTGTCCTTCTCCCACATATGAGAAGGCAGGCTCTGGCCTTTGGATCATTTGCCTTATGAGACATGGTGAGGGCTATCTCTGTTTTGGTGTTGGTGTTTGCTGTTCTCTGTCAATGGAGACGTCTGGAAGAAGAGTATTTTCTTCTCAATAGTAAAGAATTAAATACTAGGTTGTTTTTTAATAATGACTTGATGAAATTAGTATTTTTTTTCCCTGTTACTTTCCAGAGGGGAATTTCATTTTACTCCAGCTTATGGGAAAAAGTAACTTCCGACTGGCACATTTCCTCACTAAAGAAGACACAGAAAACCCTCAAATGGCATGAAATATTTACCAAAATAAAGCTGAAAAAGAAGTAAAAGAACAAGAATACTTTTGATGCTGTTACTGAAATACTGCAACAAGCACATTTCCCCTTCATAATCTTTCATCTTGTCAGAAAACTCAGAAGTGAATGAGGTATTTTGAAAGAATTCTCACTGCCTCTGATAAGCTTCTTTCTACTTACTCTAAAATCCAGAAGATTCTTTCATTCTAAAGCCAGCATTTTTAATGAGTTCAGGGCATTTAAAAGATATTGTTATTTCCAGGATAAATCTGCCAAAGTAAAAGTACCTGCATGGGCGTTTAATTTGTTAAGCTAAACCGAACAACCTGTGGTGATAAACCAACCAATTATGCATGTAATCAACAGTCTTGAATCTGATTTTTTAAAGAGTACAGCGCTCAGTTTATTTCAGCAGAATGAGTTCTGAGGACAACATCCACCTTGTGAAAAGATGACTACATCTTTCGGTGTGACAGGAGAGTTCAGGAAATAATTTCTGGGCACCTGCAGATCATCATGTAGTTCTTTGACTTTCCCCAAACACACAGAGGCTGGTTAAAGCCTCTATTTAGATCTATATTGATCTAAACTATTTAGATCAATATGCTTTTGCCACAAAGTGGTATCTCTTGTCCCCAAGTTCAAGCTTCACGTAGGTACATGTGGTTGCACAGTGCTTCCATGTCTGGAGAGAAACCTCTGAGATCTTGCTTCTTGTGCTTGGTATCACACATAGCACATGCCCTTAGACTGGAGTCTGGGAGATGGCCTATCCAGATGCCTTTGATGTTTCAGGTTTATAAGGTCCATGAGTACTCCATGTAGGAATCAGAGGATAATTACCTACTGCTTCTTCTTGCCTGCATGAAAATGAATGCTAGAGTGATGTCATTCAAAATGGGCTCACAAAATCCATTTTCTTCCACTCTGGAACTGGAAATGAAAACAGGCTACCCAGGTGTGAAGGAGTTTTTTCTCCAAGCCACCTGTCTTTGCTGACAGATCTGCTTTAAGCAGAAGCTTCTGCAAGCAGGAAGCCTTAAACTGAAGCAGTGGGAAATGTGGCATAATTGAACTGGGGAGAAGACACTCCACTCATCCTGCAGTGCCCCTGTTGAGCATGATTTATTATCCAGTGCAGCTGGGATATATAAGGATGAGTATCTGAGGGAGTATTTGGGTCTTTTTGTGTGAGCTAATGTGACTAATTCATTTGTTTACCTATTAAGTCTATCACAGACCCTCTGAGACCAACCTCTTAGAGAGTTCTTTCCTGTGAAATTCTGTGATGGTGAGTCACTGGGCAACCTAGCAGGAACAGGTGGAGACAGCAGTCTCTTGCCTTCAGCTGGGCTTCCAGAATATTTGTGTTTAACATTACTGTGATGTACCAGGTTGGGGTTTTTTGTGTATTAATTTTGAGAAACATATGGCAAGTTTAACCTGGTGAGTGCTTTCAGAAGACTCATAACTGTGCAGAAATTGAAATTGAAGGAAATACTTGGGTTTGAAGAAAAAGTGCCCATTTAGATTATCGTCACAACCTTGGTGGATGGTGACAGACAGACACCTGTACATAACTTGGAAACAGCAGTATTGCAGACAGAAAGGTGTCAGACTTCCCAGTCTGACACAGAAATGATTAAAACCCTAAAGCCTGCCAGAGCTCTGACTCCAGAACCCAAAATGTCTGGCACTGTGCTCACATTCTGCTGTCAGCCCAGTGCTGAGGGCAAGCCAATGTGGGTTTCAGCAGCAACACGACCAGATGTGTTCCCTGCTCCTGAAAGACTGATGAGAAGTTGACTAGGAGTTGTTTGTACTGAATGTCCTTCCTACACAGCTCAAGGAGGTCTGTGCTTCAGCAGGCACTGTGGAAAGGAGCTGGGGTTTTGTCTGTACTCAAAACATTTTCTTAGTAATTCTGCTGTGGGACTGTGCTCCCAAATAAATCATAACTGCAGTCCCCAGCTCAGCTCACATGGGCCTAAATCGATTCCAGACCAAGGTCAGTGATTTTTTTCTGTGTCGGTGAGAACTTTCAGTTAGCTTGACAAGTTGGGCTAACTGGTCATCACAAACATATAGTATCTGGACAAGCCCCTCTCAAGTTCCCCTTTTGAGCAGATAAACTCAATGATGCCTTGTACCAACTTGTTTGTTTGTTTGTTTGCAATTTCATCAGAACAGTCTGTTTTCCTTAATTTATCAAGGACTCCACTTTAATGTTTCCAGAGGACAAAGCAGTTAATATTTGCTCAAGAAACAGATCTGCCTTCCGCTGTAACTCTACTTCCCGGTACTGAAAGATGAGGGCAAGCCACAATGATATTGATGTCAAAAAATTCTGTCAGCAAGTAATCTCACTACAGAGTATAGACTTATGTGTCAGTGTCTCTGCTGGATCTGAGTCTGGTACATATAATGCTGTAAGGGTCAAAGGATTAATTACATACTGTACAAGCTAAACTAAGCAATGGATTTCCCAGGAGTTGTGAGTGTTTTCTAAGTACCAATTATTATAAAAGCTGGCATTTAAAAATAATTTTTGCAATTTTATTTCCAGTGCAGTGATTAATCTACCTGCTCTGTACCACTATACAAATAATGTGCAAAAACCGCACTCTTGCATCAGGCTTTGGTTATGATGTTGTTCATCTTTGTTAGTCAAAAAGAGATCAAATTAATGAATGAGAACAAAGAATGGCAGCAGCAGGACCAGAAACCTCTGCATGAAAAGGAACAAACTTCAGCTGCCTGAAGAACATGGCCTGGTTAGTAGCCACTACTAAACTAAGACTAAGGAAAATGTTTGCCCTAGCTGTCAGCTGGCAAGTTCCATGCTGTGTAATCCTGCCCACAGCATTATTCTGTGTGCATTGGATCCCTATACTGGGAAAAATTAACTGGGGAAAAATATACGACTTGAAGCAAAAGAGGGATTTTTGGTGACCCCCATGTGGGGGTGGCCCAACTCTGGTGTCTCACTTTTTGCCTACAGCCCTGGTAGTGGTTACAGCAACAGAGCAACCCTGCCCCAGAAAGGCAGACTGGTAGGGTGTGGAGAGGCTGAGCTGCCCCTCTCTGTGATCTGTGAGCCCCAGCGATACAGGTTGTTGTCTGTGTACATGCCATTATTTTCCCTGCCTAGTTTTTATTCCTGAATCTTTACTTTCATCTACTACTTTTTCTCCCCTGCACAGTGCACCCTCAACCTCTCTGCGAGCTCTGAATACATCTAAGAATTCTTCATTATATCTGTAGCACCTACCTTTGTCTTCCTGTCTCCCAAGAAATTTCCTCATGATTTTCTTCTGCCTTTACCAGCATCCTGTTCTTGCTCATTCAATCCACGGCTAATCTTCCATGCTGTTTTCTTTTCTCCTCTTTTCTTCCCAACATTTTGATGCATCATTCACACCCTTTTTTTCTGACAGCAACTATTCATTACATTTCTCTTCCCTTCCCTCCTTCCATTCAGTAGGTTCACTCAAAATAAAGTAACTTTTTCTGTCCTCATGGTGCAACAATGATTTATCATTCCAGTGACGTGCCATAAAAGTTTTCTGACTCTCCCAAGCTTCCCCAAACACAGATTACAGAAACAGGTTGTGGTATATTGGATATGCAGTTTCCCATTCAGTGTTTCCAAGACTGCTTCTCCAAATTATCTTAAGTTTCTCATCAGAGGGTATCTGACCTAAGTGTTGTTATCTGATAGAATAATACAAACCTTTTGTTCTTATTCTCGTTTTACTTCTGGCTTTGCTGGTATTGTGACTCAGGAGAGCCCTGTACACATCTAGAACAATCAATATTGACATCCATCAGTGGAGTTTATCAGGGAAATTGTGAAAGCTCCAGTTCTGCATGAAAATGGCAAAACAAACTGATTCACTTGATAGCTGCAATTTAAAAATATCCAAAGGGCTCTGCCCTTGAGTTCTGCATCTGAGACAGCAGTAAACTTGTAATGAGCTGTGCTCTGCCTGTATGTAGACTGGGGTCCTCACTCCCAGTCTGTGGTTATGGGATCTGTCACCAGTTACAATTGCTTCTGATTTCCTGCTCAAATCTGGAGTGACCTCATCACTGTGGACAGCCTGGCATGTCCATCTCTTCCATAGCTAGGTGTACTGTTTGTATTGTGAAGAAGATGAGGAGTGGGGGAAAGGGGTGGGGGGAGAGGGTGGAAAGGTGGGTGTAGTGAAGATCCGAGACATCCTTTGATTAGCAGCCTTACTATGAGAAGACGTGCTTTCAAAATGGTGTCAGGAATTTGGCAAAGCTCATGTAAATCAGAAGGAATGCCTTGATTTTCAGGCCACATCACAAGAACCCTTGTCTTTGTCTGATCTGTATCACATGGACAAGAGTTTTATGATTTTACCATCCACATAGGTAATGTTCCACCCAGCATGTTGGCCTAGGTATTATGTGAGTGTCTTTTTTTCTTGTAGTGTCTGTGGCTGCGCTTACTTGTGAAGAGAGTTCATCTTCAATCTCTGTGCAATACAGTCAGCTTTTGGTCACAACCTTCTTGCAGCCTGCCTGTTTGTGGTTTAACTTGTTAAGCTGCTGATGAGTCAAAACATCTGTCTTTCCTAAGAAGCACCCAGTCTCACAGGAAGACAAGCATCCACATTAGCAGGAAGAGAAACAATTCACAGCCAACAGAGACATGCACTCTGGTCATCACTTTGGCTGTCACAAAAGAAGGGACTGCTACAACCAGTACTCACACAGGGCTTGTCCCTCATCAGAAGCTTGTTAGAGCTTCTTCCCATCTTGGGAAGATCACATGGTCTATGGCTCAGCATCTGCCACTACAGAGTGGTTTCCTTCAGCAGAATTGTCTCCTCCGAAAATTTTCACGGTCTGCTTGGAAACAGATTTCAGTGCCAAAAGATCGTCAACATCTGTGCTTAAGAGGACATGGGTTCAGACCAGACCTTACTATTTGATTTCTTATTTGACCATAGCAAGTCACAAAGCCTAAATACTCAGGACTATGAAGAGCTTGTTGTGACTCAAATGTGACTATTAATTTTGGGCTCCCTGGTGTCTAGACATGCTACAGTTCTTGGACAGGAGCAAGGCACATTCTCCATGTTCCACATCCAAATCATTTGCATGTAGAGTTGTCTAACATTGCTCATGAACTTCTTTTTCTGAATTCTCTCCCCCATCCCACTGTGCAGGGAGTAAGCTAGTGGCTGTGTGGTGCTTATCTGTTTGCTGGCACTAAACCACATTAGTCAACCTTGTGCAGTAGTCAGGAGTTCCTGAATAGATTCTCTGTTCTGCTGCTCAGCTGGTCCAGGAGTGGAGTTCAGAACCAGCTGAATCTGTTCATTACAACCTTTCAGAAAGATGACTGGAAACTTCCCTGAGTAATACAAAGAAAGATGCTCAAAAAATTAGGCAGCCTGCCATAAGGCAAATCCCACCTTTATTTCACAAGGAACAAGTACTTTTTATGTCTAAGCCTTGTGAGAGGCAGTAGAGACCAGGAAAAAGGCAAAGACCTGTGAGTAGGCCGAAGGCATGGGGAAAAAGCACAAAGTGGTCCTGAATCCTTAAAGCCATTAGTTGTTTGCAACCTCCTGTTGAATGCACTTGTCCTTTGAGTGCCAAGAATTCCTTGTATTGCACGAACGCAATTCCCATTAATATGCCCCAAGGTGATGGAGAGTACTAGCTGTGAGAATACCAAGCAAAATGATTATCACAGCAGCTTGAATGTGGCAGGAGTCAGCTCCACTGATTGGGACTGACTCACAGACAGAGCACTAATAAGCAGCCACATCAGGAAAATACCTTAGCTGTAGCGAAGGGAGGAGCATGGGGTGGAGAAATGGCTGGGATGGAAGACAAGTGAAAGAAGGTGGGAGGTGGGTAAGCTGTCTGGTTCAGAAATATGACTAATCACTCTTAAGCCAGTTGTTCCATCTCAAATCATTCCTGGGCTTTCTGAAGTCAGATCTTGCTTTGTCTGGAGCCAGGGTGAGGAACACTCCTGAACTCACTGCCCTATATTGTACAGCTGAAATATAACAGAGGATCAGCTAGTGTTTTACTGGATATCTCAGGGATAATTAATCTTCAAACCCTCAGTTCATTGTGACTGTGCTGGCAGGCTGTGACATAAGCCAAGTAAAGCAATTTCCTACTACTTTTTTTGTTTGTTAATGAGTGATGACATTTTCACCCTAACACTTCAGCTAACTTCTCATAGGCTATGATTTTTTGCAGTGAAATTTTTAAGCAAGTAAGGCTTAGTAAAACACAAAGGTCAGCATAGGAAAATTTCTTGTTGACAGATTTTGACTCTTTGCTACTTCAAATGAGGAGGTTTGGTTTCTCTGCTTCCTCAGGCTCTTTGTGCCAAAGAAGACCCAAGCTGCATGTG
>Ga0065711_1004693_pt1 | contig 24590 bp, 21 predicted proteins | sample Hoacrofraction12_FD_59098 | JGI IMG/M metagenome (GOLD analysis project Ga0065711, IMG submission 59098) | Hoatzin crop microbial communities from Cojedes, Venezuela - Epithelial fraction 12 v2 (version 2) | ecosystem: Host-associated > Birds > Digestive system > Esophagus > Crop | place...
CACCTGGCGGCCGCCCGCCACCGCCCGGCCAGGCGCTCCGCCGCAGCGCCCCCCGCGCTCGCCCCGCCGGAACTGCAGCCTCGAACGGGTTCAACGGGCGCGTCGCGCGAGCCGGGCAGGGCGCTGGCAGCCGGGCCCGTTCCAGGGACCCACGCGCCAGGATGGCCGCCTCACCAGAGAAACGGCAAATGTGCTCCGCAGCCAGCAGCGGTGCGGCCGCCCGGAGGGTTTGCCTCGCTCCCTCCCATCGCCGACGCAGCGGTGTTCGTAGCACGGGCATTGATCAGGGCCTCCTGCAAGAAGGGGCTCAGCATAAAATTTTTCAAGTGTTCTCAGAACGGGGCAATAAAACCTCACACGACCCTGAACGAGCTGCGGGGTTCCTCACTCCTGAGAGCCAAACCGTATTTTCTATAATTTTGCCTGGAAAATTCTCCGTCTTCCATGGCGGTATTACTTCTCAGAGGCAGATTGAACTCTTACCACTGCTTCTCTTTACTGTCTGGCTTTTTGCTGACCGCAGATTACCATCAGTCTCACTGGGCTACGTCAAAAAACTGACTGACAGACTTAACAGGGTCTGACAGTTGTGGGTACTGGCACTGTCGCAGGGCTTCTGCCCGCCCCTGAGGGTCCCTTTCCCTCTGGGGATGGGGAGCAGTGCAGGACGCTTGTCGCTAATTATTCCTCTTTCAGACACACCTGTGTTCCCCAGCCAGGGACCCCAGACCCAATTTATCAAGAAAATAAAGGGCCATCGGTTGCGACGCTGTTTCCATTTGCATCCCTTCTGCTGCCTCTTCTCTGGTGGCAGCAGCAGGCCACACTCCCAGCACAGTGCACCGGGGAGCAGGGTGCTCAGCTGGGAGCCCAGCAATCACAGGGCAGAGGGAGTGGGAGACGGGGGCTAAAGGAGCTGAGGACCACGGGAGTGTGCAAGAAACAGCAAAACACACAAGCTGCTTTCGGGAAGCACAACAGACAGGAAATATGGCCTCAACTCTCTTGTGCTAAACCCTGGAGAAATTCAGGATCATCTTCTGTACAAGGCCTCCCTCCAAATCACGGCATTTGGGGAAGGTCAAATCGGACATGGTTTTATCAGCTACATAACACTTTAGAGCAAAATTGTTTGTCCTTATCAGGTGTGGCAGTATTAATACAATGTGAATTAAACTAATGCTGAGAGCTCAACAACATGATAATCAGTAAGAGGTAGGTCTAAGATTTAGCTTTAAACATGCATCTCAATTCCAGATTTCTAGGAATACTCAGTGCTATTATCCATTTTCTATTGTTTTGTTAATAGCATTCTCTGATCTATCTCAGATCATTAATATAAATGGACAAAGTAGCCCAGGAGAAATGGAAAAATTCACTTTTCATCTGGAGCAATATTTCTGCCCTGAAACCTGTTTTTCTTTTGAGAGTTTATAACATATCTATTTACAAACTAGTTTCAGAAAGAAAAAAGTAGCATTTCTTTCCATCTTACAACTCCTTTTCTGGATTATTCCTCTAAGAATAAACTCATTTCCCTCTCACCTTTCTGTCCTTGAGCCTGACACCTACCACCTTTCCCAGGGCTCCTCCTGTAAAAGATGCTGTTGTACAAAGTCCATTAGGAAATGTTTGCTGTTTATTATATATAGAGCAAAGAATTTGAAGTGAATATTTTTCTAGGGTACCCTACATGATGTCAGAACTCAAGAGCAGGACCATAAACCACCTATGGAAAAAAATTTTTAAAAAATCTGCCTTCCTCTTTTCGCCAGGAACAATTTGAAACAGGAGTGTTACACTAGAGTTTCGTTTCAGAATGCTAAAGCACAAGGCTTTCATTTTCTTTACTTGTTAGAGAGAAGGTGAGAAAGTGTTGAAACTATATGAAGACGAGAATAAAATTCTCATAAATTGGAGAAAGGCAAAAAAGCAGGCAAATAAGGAAGATCCCATTAAAACAGAGAGGAGAGGATAAAAAGTGTCAATGACTCAAGTTTCCTTTAAAAAAAAGAGAAGAAACAGAACAGCTGAGAACAGATATGGTGAGAAAGCTGCTAGAAGAACTGTCACACCAAGCAGGGAACACTGTTCAGATACCAGAGATGCTCCTTGCACATCACAGAAACTCATCAGTAAAATTAGGTTTAAAAACTGTATGTCGTCTCACAGCTTAGAGATGGGGGGATACGTTTTCATGCAGCATGATTTAATGTTATTTGAGTTGACATATTTCCTTCAGTTTCCCTTTTAAGGAAAGCTTGGATTGCGCAGAAAGCGGAAGGACTCAATTCCTTTCTGCCAGGAACCTGCTTTCTCTCCCTGATCATATTATCTCTACTTTTCGTTACCCCTGTTTACTTTTCAATTAATTTTTTTGGCTTCAGTCCAGGCCTCAAAGGGCTGGAAGAGTAATCAATGTCTTCAGTACCAAACTGAGAAATGCAGTGAAGGGAAGAAAGGGGAAATCAGTCTGAATTATATGCGAATTTTTTAGATTTTTATTACCTTTTTTCCTAACCAATAGAAAAAGTCAGGAAGAAAAATCACCTCGTATGAAAATTTGACTCAGCATGAGACATTTAGTTCAAGTATTGTAAGAAAAACATAGGAAATGAGCACCAGCCCTGCATCTGACATTTTCCCCCGTGCCCACCAGAGCACTCACATGGGAGTACCACGTCCAAGACCCCCTTCCACCTGAGAGCACCAGTGACGTCTCACACCCGTGCACCTACCCCATGCTACAGAGCCCTTCGTCTCTGTTTTCTACCAGTAAAGAATCACACCATAGCCCTGGGATTGCTCCAGTAACAAGGACTTCAGGGACTGAGTACCAAACTCCACCAGTTCCCAGTCAGCGTGGGATAAGTTCATACCACCAGTCACTGCCCTGAATCAGAGGAACAGATTTACAGCTGGGTCTCCCACCTCCTGTGTGGGCATGTTAGTCCATTACCCCAGGCTGGGGGGGTTTCAAAGGTGGCTCTCCAGCTGCCTCCACTTTTGATGACCCACTTAAATATCACTTGGACAGGTGGAAAGTGACTCCTCAACTTAATGGCAAGGATAGCCAGCTTTCAGCTGCTGCTTTGCTATTTTTAGAAAATAGAAAGACAACTCACATTGCAGTCACGCTACATAGCCTTATAATAGGGGTGTTTCATAAGAAAGAGTGGAAGAAGACAGAATTCACCCTGATTTCACATATTTTATGTAAAGCACTTTCAAACTGTTAAGATATAGTTGCACTGGGACACATTGGGTGCTGAACTTACCGACAGCACGTCCTGTGCTGAGGAATAAATACGGGAGTCAGAGGACAAGCGTTTAGCTCGAGAACTGTTGCTGTTAGGGAGGGTTCATCCATAAGACAAAACGGGCAAAAGCATCCTGCGACTCTGTAGCCTGCCATTCCCTGTTGCTGTCTGTTTGGAAACAAACCTGCAGCCATAACCACGAGCCTGCATACCCTCATGCTCCCTTTCCTTCTCCATGCTCTCATTGCACTGTGAAAAGTGTCTGGTGGAAAAAACAAGTGAACAGGTAAGAAGTGCAAAGGTGTATTTACAGATCAATATCTATGACTCACTAACATAACTCAGAATCAACTTCCAAGTCTGGCACAGTACCTCCTTAAAATGTTAATGTGAGAAAAATCTAACTTATTTTACCTCTTTTGTGCAAGACATGCAACAACAGCTTTCACCAAAATATGTGCTTGAGTGACTGAATCAGACAAACTAAATAAGCAAAAGGCCAGTTACCTATAGTGATTTTCAGGCATGCGTGACATGTTGTTCAGCACAAAACTGTTTTATTCACACATTCAATTCATGCAAAACAGATCTTTTTTATATGCTCGCTGCCTGAGCAAGTAATCGCGGTGATGATCACTGTACCTAAGAAGACATGTTAATACACGCTGAGCCTAACTTCCTCAGTCTCCAATCTTAAACAACTGGTGTGATCATCCTCTCTTGCAGCGTGGCAGGTCTCTCTTGGAACCAGAGTCAAAGGCAAAGCTATTTTATTGGGTTTTTTTTCTCCCAACATTATTACTGCTTTATTATAGAAATCTCTGAAATGCAAGGTCTGCACTCTGTCCTTTGAGACTCAGCAGATGTCTTTAAAATGCTTAGTCTATTAAAGCTTATAATGCATGATTAACGATCTGAGGGCTGCTGGTCTGAGGTGAAAGATTCAGCAGAATTTTCCCGATACCTTTTGCAGATTCATGTACTATACATTAGAAACCAGAACCATCAGTGCAATTATTTCGCAAAGGCTCAGATGCAATGCTCAAAAAACCTCCCTAGATCACTAAGAAGCAACTCAACAAGCAAAGGTGAAGTGCTCTGCGATTTTCCTCTTGCTCTTGAGTCCTAGCTTCTGTTTGCTCCTTTGATTTCTTTTTCCATAACACTGCAGCAAGAAATTTGCTTATTTGTTTATTTTCATAAGACCATATTACAATTTTACCCAGTTTTAGGTACTTTTCATGCAGGTCAAAAAGACATGAATTTCCTTTTCACTTTAGTCAAGGGCATGAGTTAGTGGCTTTCAGCATGGGCAATCTCAATTTAAAAAAAACTTACTCAGCTGTGTTTATTTGTGCAATGAAAACATCACTTTGTTCAACTTACAAATAAAGTTCATACAAAAACGTACGTCTATTTTGTATTTCTTCTCAAATCTGTAAGTAAAAGGGAGTCATTTAGAGATAAAAACATACTTCTCAGGGTAAATGTCATGCTCAAAATACTATATATAGATGGAGATATGCACTGTTTTCCCCAGAGACCTTGAAATTCATCACAGTAACTTCTCAGATGCAAGTGAGCTGTGCACAAGATTAGCACCATTGATACTTGATACTGTACTTGAACTTACAGTTGGTCTTTAGCTCTTCAACTGAGAACACATCAGGAGCTGTGTGTGAATAAGGAGAGAAAATGGTTCTCTTAAAGTCATTACCTTCCAAATGATCAAAATCTAGAAAAAGAAATACATGCAAAGAAGGTGAAACAGGTTATCTGAGATTGGTGGCACAGTCAACAACAGCAATCTCTGTTGCACTTCATAGCCCAAAGCTCCAACCTGTGTAAGAATCTGCTGACTGGCAAAAACACAACTAGCTGAATGAAAAAAATAGTATGACAAAGGTAAAAGATACGTTAAACAAACAAACAAAACAGTAAACCAGAGATTTTTTAAGACAAAATTGTTCAGGTTCTATCTCCACACAAGGCTACATCACTGTTACTTGCTTTTTGATGCACTCTATAGGCCTATTAGCTAGACTAGGTGGGACTGTATTAAAAGTATTCAATTTTCATTAATAATAAGAGTTCAATGCAGCAAAAAAAACAGGAACTTGTGGTTGGTCCATTGCTGTGTTTTTCTCTTCATTCAATCTTTGAAAAACGTATTGCTTTTTTATTATGTATTCTTGCTTAACTGATGAGTGATAAAAGTACTTAGAGCTTTCAATTAGGGCATTATTTTTTGTTCTCTAGTTCACAAAGAAAACAGATATGCAACAAGGGTCAACTCAGGTACAGGAAAAAAAACCAGAAAGAGAGAGAAGCCTCTTAAACTGTCTGAAAACTTCTAATTATCTAATGATAATGTCAGTATCATTGGATCACAGAATCATAGAACAATTAGGTTTGAAAGGGACCTTTGAAGATCAACTAGTCCAACTTCACTGTCGTGGGTAGGGACGTCTTTCACTACATCAGGTTGCTCAAAGCCCCAATGAACCTGACCTTGAATGCTTCCAGGAATGGGGCATCTGGAACTTCTCTGGGCATCTTCTTCCAGTGTCTCACTACCCTCATGGTAAAAAATTTCTTTCTTTAGTCTAAATCTACCCTCTTTCAGCCAAAAAATGTTGCCTCTTGTCCAGTCACTACAGCCCTTCCTAAAAAGTCTCTCTCTGTCTTTATTACAGGCCCCCTTTATATATTGAAAGGGTGCAATAAGATCTCCTAGAAACCTTCTCTTTAGACTGAAGAATCCCAACTCTCTTCATAGGAGAGGTGTTCCAGCCCTCTGACCATATTCACGTCCATCCTCTGGACCTGCTGCCACAGGCCCATGTCTTTCTCGTGCCGGGGATGCCAGAGGTGAACACAGTACTCCAGGTACTCATAAGACTTTAAGGATCTCATGATAGCAGAGTAGAGGGGGAGAATCGTCTTCCTCAACCTGCTGGCCACGCTTCTTTTTATGAAGCCCAGGATACGATTGGCTTTCTGGGCTACAAGCCTACATTGCCAGCTCATGTCCAGTTTTTCATGCACCAGTATTCCCAAGTTCTTCTCCACAGGGCTGCTTTTAATCCATTCATCCCCCAGTCTGTACTGATATTGGGGTTGCCCTGATCCAGGTGCAGGACCCTGCACTTGGAATTGTTGGACTTCATGAGGTTCACGTGGGCCCATTCCTCCAGCCTGTCAAAGTCCCTCTGGATGGCATACCTCCCCTCTAGTGTATCAGCTGCATCACTCAGCTTGGTGTCATCCCAAAACTTCCTGAGGGTGCACTTAGTCCCACTGTCTACGCCATTGATGAAGATATTAAATAATATTGTTCCCAGTACAGACCCGCGAGGAACACCACTTGTTACTGGTTTCCACTTGGACAATGAGCTGTTGACTGTAACTCTTTGTACACAGCCATCCAGCCAGTTTCTTACCCATCTAACAGCCCATCAAACCATACCTCTCCAATTTAGGAGCAAGAATGTTGTGGGGGACCATATCAAAGGCCTTACAGAAGTCCAGGTAAATGACAACATGTATATTACTGAGAGGGCTATCATGCCACTGCTTTCCAAATTTAACTGTGCAGTTCCCACCAATTTTATTTACAAAGCCAGTTTTCCCAGATATAGATTAAAAGTCCATGTCCATAAGTAAACTGCAAAAAAGAACAGAGGTAACAAACATGTAACACAGGGAAATGCTTTGTATTTCTTTTTTTGTGGGAACCTACTCCCCAGGACCTTTTGAGTGCCCTCCGAGGTCTCTTGCTAAAGGCTCTTTTGCCAGAGGCCTAAGAAATCCCTGTGCTGACACCTTACAACCTGTCAGCAAAACCATGCATTCAGCAAGACCTTCAGGGAGATTTGCTGATCCTGACCATTCTGAATTCTTCCATGAAGTCACGAAATCCATACAGGAACAGTTCACAGACAGAAAAACAGCAAAATAATTGAAATGGAATAGGAGACAACTGTAGGGTTCAACTCGGGATAAAGAGAAAAGGGAGAAACACACAGGATTACAAAACTTCCTTTAGGTTACCTAAGCTTGTCCTGAACAGCATTTAAATTGTCTCAAGTACACCTGGTACAGAACTGGCACCATATGTGTAAATATATAATAGTGAGTGTTTTAATGTGACACCATCACACCACATTACCATTCCATATCCAAGATTCAAGTTCATACATATTCTTTGACAAATCCAACAAGTAATGTGAACTCTATTCAGCTGTCAAAACCACAAGTATTTATGGACAAATCTTGTCAACTTTACTCCCTCGAGTCCTTTCCTTTTAATGGAATTTGTGATTGAGTAAGCATACAGGTTATAAGTGGATGGGCAACATTGTCTTTACTAAAAAACTTTAAAGGACTTCAGAAATGGAAATTATTTGGTACCCCTGAGTAGTTCTCATAGCCTTTTGTATTCCAGCAGTTATGCAGTCAGCCTAGTCATCACTTAGCCATGGGACACACAGCTTGTCCTTCTTCCATAAAATACCCTTCTTTGCTGGTATGAACAGTGGCAATAGATTGCTTGACAAACGGCACAAGGTAAGCCTGTGGTTTGGATTTCTGGCACCAGAAAGTTTGGTGCTGCTAGGCGGTGGAGGGAAACAGAGTTCAGGGTTTAGAAGCTAATGATCTGATGATCTGTAATCATGGTTGTCCTTGACCCTGCTGAACAGGGCACCCTGTTAGCAGATACTCGCTCACAGAAATCATGGAAAGACTGTCACATGAATGTTATTCTCTCGACAAAAGCAATTTATGAAGTTTCCTTTCCTCTCCCCTACAACACCCGCTCATTCCTGTCCTCCTGAACTTTAACAGCCCCTCCTAACATTTGAGGTCATACAGTCATCCAGATTGCTGAAATGATTCAAATTTTAGGGGAAGGAAAAAACTCACACTTGCCTACACACCTAACTCGGGGAAAAAAATAAACTGGGAAACAGAGAGCGGGTTGCTTTCTTTTTTCCTGTTCCGATAAATTAAGTGAATTGGTTTGCACTGCATCCCCAGAAACTAGTAAGTGGTAAAGTATGCTGCAGGATCTGGCACAAGCAGCCAGGCTTAGCCTTGCAGCTGGCAAAAGGTCCGTATAATCACATCCTCTGTTTATGCCAGGCAGTAGGCACATTCCTCGGAGCACCATATGCCTGTGTGTGGGCCCAGTGGTCCGGGACTCTTTGGGCTTACTTTCAACAGGGCTCCCGAGGAGGCATAGGAAGCTGCTACAAGAACACTTCCGACACTTTGGATAACATCAGCAGAATATATCTGGCTTTTTAAATTAACAATGTAAAAATTGTGACCAGAAAATCTGAAGACTGTGCTGGATGTGAAATTTATGACTTTCTGAGGTACAGACCATTCATATTTGTGTGAAAAAATGTGTTACATAGGCAAAATTAAATATCCTTTTGGATTCTGATCATCTACAGAGTCACAGAAAGAAAAATAACATTTTGTCAGAAATGTCAAAGTTTTCAGGCTTTCAGGTACATGATACATCTTGTTAGCTTTTTTCATGGCTGTCTTGCATGTCTGATTTTAACTCCTTAACTTTTATTTCTGTCTCATATCTGTCTGACCATAAAGTCTAAATCAGATCCAGGTTTGTGTAGATGTGCCAGGATAAAAATAGCTGAGCCAAGTAGATTCCATGGCCAAGATAACAGCCTGGTAAGTATCTAGCTGTGAGGCCTTATGTTTAGGTCATGCCACGCTGCATCTGTGAGCTCTTTAAACTTCCATAATCTGGGTACATTGCAAAACCATCTCTTTCTTTGACTCCTGAGGCATAGACTCTTGAGGGCATCTTTCAGAAATGGGATAACAGATCACTCTGGGCAGCAAAATCCTGCTCACCCACCCGAAGAGACTGCCTCTTTTTGCCAAGTTCCAGCTTTTTGGACACTCGTCAAGAGCTCAGGACGTACATAAGCACATATGGTGAGTGTTACTGAAGGTTTTCTTAACCCAGGCACTCTTTAAGCTAAATAGCACTTGCAGAGGAGATGTAGGCAAAACATGATTGATCACCTGCACACTTTCCTCGCCCTACTTCTCTCTTCACTGCAGGATGTGCTTAAGATCAGTTGCCCTCAAGTCCGCCTTTGGCTGAGAGTCTCTCCCCTGCTGTTGTTTTCTTCCTCTCAGTCAAACTGGAATCCCTCGGCACAGAAACTGCGTCCCTCTGTTGCTTTGCTGGGACAGTTCCCAATCTCTGCTCTCTCCTCTGTGCAGAGAAGCCTGGTGAAACGATTTTTTCCACCTAGGCAACCCCATCAGCACCCTGTTCTCTGAGAACCTACAGCACAGGCCTCCCAGAGCTGGTGACTCATTTCCAGTTCAGACAGGGTGGGCAACACGCGCATCACTTGTAACACAGAAATTACAGTGCAAATTAACAATTGCAATAACTAGAAGTCTCAGCTGTAAAGAGGCTGCCAGGGCTCTCACTAGGCTGAGTGTGCACATGCCTGAGGGTATCATGGTAGGACTCTGCAGGGTAATTCAGGGGAATATGCATTTCATCAAGGAGGGGAGCAAGCAAGACAAAAACTTGGCAAATGCATATTGTCCTCATCCACAGCAACCCCAGCAACCTACTTGCAGCATGCCAGTTAGACTCTGACTCTCCTATGAAATAATTAAATGTCTCTTGTATCTGATCTTATGTTACAATATCATGGCATATTTGTTTAATAATTAATTGCTGTCTGGAACACCTCTAAGAGGGAGACAGAAAGAGGCACTGACTTCACAGCTCTGAGAGGGGGAAGGCAAGCCTTGATCACAGACGTCACCCTAGATACCTACCCAGACTTAGGTACAGATCTAGAACTGGTTCTTTCCAATCTTTACCCTCTCCTTCTCCAAGAAAATCTTCACAGACACTGATCTTGTTTTTAACAGAGTTGTATCCATCTCTTATAAAGACCTTTTTATAATCAAAAGCTGCACATTTCATATTCTAAAATTATTTAAAAGTTTATGAAGTTTCATTTTGTTTCATTATCTCTGAGGTTATGCCTTCAATATCTGCCCAAGCAGTCTCCACTAGTATTACTTCCTTTCGTATATATTTGTCCAGGGCAATTATGGCCAGGGACTGCTCAGCACAGACCTGCATATCTGTGAGTACCATTCGCATATTCCTAGTCTTGTGTGCTAGATCATTGCCCCATGTGAAGCAGCCTAAAGAATGATCATACACCTAATGAGCTATTGCCTGTTTTAAAGCACACTAAGTACAGCTGCTGTGCTGTCTACAGCAAGAAAAAAGACAGCAGAGTTCTTAAGCAGTTTGTGGATCCCTCTAGGCTGACAGAATCCTTGCTTGGCTGCTCGAGGCAGTGTCAGGGCAGCTTTGTGGCACGGGAATGATATAAAATGATCTAATACTCCAGAGGGCCTGGCCCAATGCGCACAGCAGAAAAGTAGGTCAGAAAGGAAATCTTGCTACTACAAACACGGCAGTGGCAGCAGTCCATTGTACCAGGCACAGAGTTTCTGTGAGGCAGTGGCTGAGGCTGCTTCACTCCAAGTTTCACAGCCAGCAGAAGCCTGGTGCTAAAAGTGGCTAGCTAATTCACACAAAAGCAGGAACCAGCTTGTGCATAAGTTTAGAAAAGCAAACGTATCACCAATATTGCAGTTCTGTGTTTGTACTAAGCTGAACACTTGAATATGACTGAGGAACACATACCAAGCCTTTTCTGTCCCTCATTCACAAAGGATATTCTGAAATAGCGGTGGTATCTTTGAAAGCATGACCAAAAATTCAGTCCGTAGTTATTCTTGTGGCTTCCTGCTCTTTGGCTGTATTCCCAGTTATTCCAGGGTTTCTACGTGCTGTCCCATGAGACTAAAGAGACCTTAAAAGGATGTAATCAGCTCCCTGGACTCTCTGAAAAAGATACAACTAATGGAAAGTGATGTCTTAGCAGCCTTCCCCAGCTCTCACAGGAAGGGTATATCAGCAGTGTAACCGGAGAAAGTTGTTCAGTTCCCTCATTTTCAGCCATCAAAGGCTAATGAGAGACAGGGTCAGAGAGATACAGAAAGCATGAGGCATGTCACAGGAGGTCTCGCTCTGGTGACACTTACACTGGGAGTTAGTTGAGACTGAGCCAGATCCCATGACAAAGTATGTAGACCTGGCTTAAAGCAACCTTAACCTACCTCCACCATCTTCATTTTTGCATCAGGGTGCTGGGAAAGAGGAAGCGGAATCTTCTTCTTGCTTATATATAAGCTACTTCTGGACTTCCACTAATTAAATTAACAGATAGGATTTAGAGATACAGCTTCATTCAGGGAACCAAAAACCAAAATGGACACTTGTCTTCATGGCAGTGTGAATATTCACTCATGAATAATTCTGCCACTGGCCTTGCTGACAGTGCTCTTTTTTGGTCTTTACTTTTGATATGATCCAGTTATCAGAGCCAACACCCCAGCTGATACCCAAAGGCAGCAGCACATGCTTGGCAGTGGCAGTACCCAGATGCTAAAATCTATTTTGCAGTAACAGGACCTTTGGCACATCTGTAAATAACCAGTTTGCTGGAAATCCATCCCTTAAATTTAATAGCCTGCCTGGAAAGGGCTGATCAAACAAAAAAAAAAGTCTCTTTCTCTAGTAAGTATACCAGGTAAAACAACACAGGAACTATGTGGAACTTTAGCAGCTCTCTAGTGGATCATGTGCACATTTATTTTGACATGAAGGAAGGAGAATATTTTGTTCGGAATGCTTGGAGTTGTGCATAAAATTACCCTGGGCCAGGAACAATAACAGCAACGGAATAATCAACCGTGATCTCCAGTCCCTGGAGCAGCCCATTCCCTGCGTTCAGAGTGTGCTTAGCAGAACAGCACATTTGCTAACTCTCCTAGGGCTGACCTTTAACTTTTAGCCCTCTGCTGACTGTAAATGACTGCGCAGGCAGGCAGGAGTAGTAATGATAAGATTTTAATATCTCTCATTTATCACAATGGACCATTAAAGTTCATGCCTATAAACACACAAACCGTGGTATTACTGGGTCCATACCATAGTCATATGCTGGTGTTAACACATTCCCTACTATACTATTAAAACGTAACTGCATTTCTTTAAATGTTTTTTGACTGCGTTTCATTGCTTGAAAGGTCAAGATGATGGCCCCACAGAGCGCTGAAGGAGCAACATAAATAGGCCTTTAGAAATGTCATGTCCTATAAGGGATGAAAATAAACATTGCAAACTCTTCATGCATGCAAGCATTAGATGAATATCAGAGACAGGAGTGTTAAGCAATGAGGAAAAAAGGTTTAAAGAAAACAGTAAATCAAAGAGCTGTGTAGCTGCAACTTGATCAAGGTGGTGTAATATTGGTGTCTGGCTAATGCTGACATCTCTCAGACAATTAATTTCTGTAATTACTTTTGATTATGATTTCTAGGAGCTAAACGTAGTAAAGCACTATATTGGATCCCTTTTTAGGTCATCTCTAAAGTGGAAAGGGGCTTTCGTAGATACTTTCTCTTGGGTACCTTTTCTATGAGTGAGCTTCTCAGTGTTCTTGTACATAATTTTTAGATGTTACAAAATAGTAAACTTTTTAACAATTGGCATTGCCATAGAACTTCGCTGAATATTTATAACTTTGTTTTATAAACTCTGTAATTTAAAAATAATGTTTAACAGCTTGGACTCCCATTACATACAGTCTGCAAAAGCTCTAACAACAGAGTTAAAATAGCATTTTGCACTTCTGATCAGTGCGTATACCAGTCCAGTTTTTGTTTGTCAAAATCATTTCACACTCATGAATCTAAGATAAATTTTGTACAGCAAGTTTTTTCATAGAACAGAAATCCAGGAATCAGTTACAAAACTACTGTCGAGAGAGGACATTGTATATCCTGCCATAAAATGTGAATTTTAGGAGATTGCTAGAGTTCCTCACATTCACCAAAGAGCTCTGTAATTATGTTCACGGAATATTCCTGAAACATTGGATTTGAAAAGCAAGAAGCCTTAACTAAGTAGGAGCGAAAAATTTTGTGCTAACAACACATTTGACAAACAGGTCAGAGACGAGCAGCAAGAGTCAGGAAGCAACTGATCTCTGTTTTGACAGAGACCGAGAGACAGGCATCCCCGCCAAAATGTAAAGTCACAGAAAATAAGCCTTCTAATCAATCAAGTAGTTTTAGCATACTTCTGCACAGTTTCATCAGAGTATTAAAAAATCTGTCATTCCTTTTCTATGGAAAAGATCAACAGAATCTGAGATGACCTGAGCCAGCAAAATCAATATAGAGGCAGGGGAGCATAAAATACCCATGTTAGCGCTGGCATACAGACTTCTGCTCTCTGAGCTCTGAAATTCCTCTCATGCTGATCAGCAAAGGAGTAACTGTGTCATTTTCTGTCTGAAAGTAATTTGTCTCATGGCAGTTGCATTACAGTGCATGCAGTGTAGTTACTTCATCACACTGCCAAAGGTGGCCATCAGACATCACCACAATGACAACTGTTTCCCTACTGCTCCCTTTTGTTCCAGGGCTCCAGAAAAGGAGATGAAAACTGTATCCTAGCTCTGTTAACATCCAGTTTCTGAACTGGGTATAGCATAGAGACAAGTGGTGGTTTTGCATTCACAGAGGATATCTTGATAATCAAAGTCAGTGAACAAATATCCATGCTAATAGATCATGAGACTTTTTACAAAGTATTTGAAGACAGGCAAGAGCTGTCAAAAGGCTCTGTTCAGAGCAAATCCCAGAGAACAGTAATTACAGGCTCAATTTCTGCTCCCCTCTCCCTCCATGACACTTCACTTGTGGCACACCACAAAACACATTTCTGCCTCCCATTCTATTCAGAATAAACCATAAAAAGCTGCAGATTTCATAAGTCTCCAACACACCTTTAGAGATTTTGAGGTCATGAGGTCCTTGATTTAACAAGTCCTTTTTGCAAAATGCAGACCACACAAATTCAACAGTTCTTAATACTGAGAGCGTTGAACTAAATGTCTCTTTTAGGAAGTTGTTTAATTTAGGTAAGTCGGAGAAGGTACTCAGCAGAAAAAAAGAAAAGGACTCATTTTCCTCTGAACTAAAAAAGTTACACTAGCTGGAAAGGAATTGCACTAAAGTTCACTTGACCTCAGAGGGATTAATCCAGATTTACAGTACTAGGAGAGCAGAGTCTAGGAAGGAGTTCTCCAGGCAAGTTTTTATGTATCATAGTTGCCTTTAATGGCTGTGTGACTAGTCTTAGTCAGTAGCCAATAAAACTGGATTTTGCTTAACTGGATATGGAAAGGATGGTAATCTATGCTACGACATATGCATGAAAGACATTCGTATACACCTGGTTACCACAGACCAGCTGATGCAAAGTGACTTCATTGTGGGTTTTAGTACCCTGCTAGGTTCTTGTTCCTTTTTTTCCTATTAGCATCATTACCCAGTATAGCCAAAAATTACCCTGGAAACTGTTCTTTTTTCAGAACAGATCTGGGTTTAATAGAAATTTGTTTTTGAGATACTTTGAAAATACCTTTATGTTTTTATTTTTCCACTAAAGGGCTGTATTACAGAGAAAGAGCTACACAGATGTCTTACACAATAATGTCTTGCTTTCGTAAGAACCAGGTATGGTTTAGGTAAAGGTGCACTTTCTCTGCTATGTGTTTGAGGAAACCTGCAATGAAAAATCGAGTTGATATCCTGAGAATAGTGTTTCATCCTGCGAGTAGTAGCTGGAGCTTGCGAAGTGACACAGCCAGGTAAAGAACACAGAGAACAAACAGATGAAATACAGGCCCATACCTACAGATAAAGTTACTTCTATTTTTCCACAATCTCTAACAGCCTCTGCAATCAGAATTTGCAGCAAGAGGTCATTCCCCTAGATCACAAAAATCTAGTAACAACTGTAATTCAAAGTATTTTATGAATCAACTAAGTTGCTGTGCTTTGAGTAGCAACTCTATAGATGGCAGAGGCAGGACAAACTACAGAATAAGTAAAATTTTTTTTTATATCAACATATTTCTAGTTTGTTTTTCCCACCTCCTCAAAATAGTTAGTATGCTACTAAATGTAGCATAGCAGGACCCTTCCATTACAGCATCTGAGGGCACCACAGTGATTAATTTTATCCTCCCTACTGCCTTTGAAGTTGAGATAAATGAGTTGTCCAAGGTCATATAAAAGGCTGTGGTTGAACTGGGAACAAAAGTCAGATTTTTTGGTGTCTAGACCGCTGCTTTATCTCTGTAATAAACCTTGGTAGTAAAAGGAGACAAGAAAAAAGCTATTTAGAGGACAGTTGGTTACTTTCAGAGAGAGAAAGCCAAGAGAGTGGAGAAAGTAATTTCTCCATATAAGATGCTTTTAAGGCCAGTCAACTTGCATTTTATTGAGCTCCCAATTATTATTTTCTCTGGAAAACAGATAAGATTATAAAGAGTTTTAATTTTTAATATTTATTTTTTAAAATTCAGTAAGTCCTTTCTGTACGTTGATGAACAGGTTTTCCCCACACTTGTCCGGTTTACTACAATGAAATGACCTATCACCTTCTTTAAGTAGAATGGGAGGCATCAGACTGTAACATAAGCAGAAAAAGATGAAAAAGCTTTTACTAAATTTCTGTGAACAGATCAGTTTTTCTGAGAAGTAAGATTTATACTGCTTTTGCTTCTGAATGTGACACAAAATTTTGGGATATGTTACTGTCAATTTGTCTTATTTTTACTTTAATATGTTTTTCCATAGTTCCAATACCAGTGAAAACCACAAAATAAATCTTTCTTTTCCAAGAAAGATTATTAAAAAAATAAAACTGTCTAATAAAATCCAAAACTAATTCACCTAAAATAAAAATTATAGAAAAAAATATTATCCTTCTTGTATGTCTGCATCTTCTTATTTTTGACAATATAACTTTAAATTTTTTAGGTTCTTGAAGAACTTCCTAAACATGTTGATGGAAACACACATGCGCCATCAGTGAAGGAAGAGTTGATATGTGAACTATTACAGGAGCTTGACCCCTACAAATCAATGGGCCCTGACAATACCTGCCCGAGGGTGTTAAGAGAGCAGGCTGATGTCATTGTGAGGCTGCTCTCCATAAACTTTGGGAAGTCGTGGAGATAGGAAGTTGTCCCAGAAGACTAGAAGAAGGCTAATGTCACCCCCACCTACAAGAAGGTCTTAAAGGAGGATCTAGGAAATTGTAGGCCCATCAGTCTCACTTCACTCCCTGTGAAAGTTGTGGAACGAACCCTTCTGGGGGCTATTACAAGTCAAATGAAACACATGATAGGGAAAAGCCAGCACTGATTCATTAAGCGCAAATTGTGCTTGACAAACCTGATCACCTTCTGTGACAAAGTAACCTGCTCAGTTGATGTGGGACAAGCGGTGGACATTGTCTACCTGTATTTCTCCAAGGGCCATTGGTATGGTTTCCCACAGCCTTCTTCTAGAGAAGCGGATGAGTCACAGTCTAGACAAGTGGTCTTTGTGGTGGGTGGGGAATGGGCTGACAGGCCGCACCCAGAGGGTGGTGGTAAATATCTACTTTTCAAACTGGTAACCTGTCACAAGTGGAGTTTCCCAGGGATCGACAGTGGGCCAAACGCTGTTTAATGTCTTCATAAGTGACCTGGATGATGGGATCAAGTATACTTTGATAAAGTTTGGCAATGATACCAAACTGAGTGGGGAAGTGAACACTTTGGTAGGGAGAGCCACCCTACAGGAAGACCTGGACAGGCTGGAAGAGTGGGCTAGCAAGAACTTTATGAAGGTTCCTCAACAAGGACAAGTGAAAGGTCTTGCACCTGGGAAAACATAATCCAGGAGTGCAGCACAGGCTGGGATCTACCCAGCTGGTGAGAGGCTCTGTGGGGAGGGACCTAGGGCTCCTGGTGGACAACTAGTTCAATATGAGTGAACGGTGTGTTGCCGTGGCAAAGAAAGCCAACAAGGTGCTGTGTTGCATCAGCAAGGGCATCACCAGCAGAGACAAAGAAGTTATTATTCCACTCTACTCAGTGTTTGTTGGGCCACACCTGGACTACTGTGTTCAGTTTTGGTTTCCGCTGTACCAAAAAGATGTGGACAGGCTGGAGAAAGTTCAGAAAAGGGGCACAAAGATGATAAAGGACTGGGAAGCCTGCCATATGAGGAAAGGCTGAGAGAACTGGGTTTGTTCAGCCTTGAGACAAGAAATCTTAGGGGAGAACTTATTGCCATGTTCCAGTGTTTAAAGGGTGGCTACAAAGATGGAGACTCTCTCTTTATAAGGAGTCACATGGAAAAGATGAAGAGCAATGGGTACAAGTTACTCCTGGGGAGACTCTGTACACAACAGGAATTTTTTTTTTACAATGAGAACAATCCGCCTTTGGAATAATGTTCCCAGGGAAGTGGTACATTCCCCAACATTGGACATTTTTAAGATTCAGCTGGACAGGGTGCTGGGCCATCTTTTCTATACTGTGCTTTTGCCAAGGGAGATAATCCCTGACGTCCCTTCCAACCTGTTATTCTATGATTTAGTTTAATTTTTTTTCCTAGTTATTAGAATTTTAATCCAAAGTCTAAGCAGAAGCTAATCAGAAGTGATTCCTTGGCTTTAATGGATTTTATGTCAGCCACCGAATCTTGCTTTATTTCTAGATATTCTATACAAGTAGTTCTATATAATACACATAATTGCATAAGTAGACATTCTCCAAATGATATGAAATGCTCTAACAGCAAATAAAAATAAATAAGGAAAAAGAGGTTTTCAGAAAAATTTTGAGCGAATCCAATTACAACCTACTAAGAAAAGATTTTTCATTACAGTAGATGTTGTCAAATGAATGAAGTATTCTCTCTTACTTGCAAATTTTGATAAATTTAATTTGAAGATAAATAGCACATTTATCATTGAGCTAAAACCAAACTAAACAGGAGGAAGCACTAACTTAAAAGAAAGGTGCATATCTGATCATAAAGGTTTTATTCTGTAATCCACATAAGCACACCACAGCAGAGTTTAAAATGAGGTAGTTATCTCACTATTGCCCCAGTAATATTAGAATTTTATGTCTTTGTTTTCTTTTTGTTTATTGACATTTGTGATTACAATCTGTAGGTCATGATTCTGTGATATTGTATTTAGTAATGAATTTTATATCTTTGAGTAAACTGGGATTCAAGGTTTGAATCGTCTAATGATCCACCCTACCAAATGAAATATTTACCTTCTAAAAATCCTAGGCAAGACAAACTGCTGTTAACTAAGAGTAGTTATTGAGCCAGACTTCTATATTTTCTGTCTCTACTTTGATCCTAATTCCCAAATAAGATGTTATTTAGACACATCACGCTACGTTTTGTTATCCATTGAAACGGAGAATAAACTGGCACTTCTATGCTTCTCTTTTTTAAAGGTATTGAAAATAGATTAAAAAACTGTAGGTAAAGCCCTTTGCTTTTCATTTCAATCATGATGTGTCACTTCAGGTGTCATTTTCCATAGCAAATGATTCAGGTCTGTTTCAGTAGTTGTAGTTCCTTTGACAGAAGCAGGTTGAGAGCCGGCATGAGCCCCAAATATCAAACAAAGAATAAAACAGCAGAAAGTATGCTGGAGTTCACCTCAGTCATGTCAAAAGCAGAAATAAAGAAACAGGAAACTGAAATTAGTATGTTTTCATACAAATTTCTGAGACTTTTACCTCAGATTCTCTTTCTTGAATACTTTCAGAAAGGTGGATTTTATTTCAAAACTCAAGAAGAATGAGTTTTATGTGGTTTCCAGGCTCATTTGTTTACTGTCAACTTTTCATTGACTTCTATGTTCTTTAAGATACTTTCCGTATACACACTTGTTTTTACTTTTTCATATCTATATGTCCTTTCAGGAAACTTAATCTGTGTTCAATGAGTGAGTCATGTTTATTTAGTTTTACAAAAATAAAAAGATTAAATATATTAGTAGTGGGAGTAAAGGTTTATGAGACAATATAGTGGCCTGCAAACCTTTTTTCAATCCAGATGTTAGCTTGCATCAGTGTTCCTACAGTTGGAAAGAAAGGAAGAAATAAAAAAAGAGAGTAGAACACATAAAAAATAGCCTAAACTCTAGTCCAGGCAAGCACAGATTAAGCAGTTCATTTTTCACACATAGATGGCTTTTTTTTCCTTCTTGATGAAAACCCAAAATAATTTAGCACTTTGCTTCAGTACTTCAAAACATCATCAAATGTCGTGCATCATTACTTCAAGAAAATGTATTTATGAATGCAAATATAAATAACATTTTCAGTATAGCTTTCAAAAATAAATCAGCTCTTGGCCTAAGCTACAGTAAAAACAAAATTGCAGTAGCATGGAGGAAGCTTTCAGGATCAGTAGGTTATTTTATCTGTTAGCTTTACTTCAAATTTTTGAATAGTTCAATTTTTCAACAGTTTAATTGTGTACTCCTATGGAGCAGTGCTATAAAATTTAATAAGGAAAAAACCAATTAAGATTCATAAAAATATCTAAGTACCTAACCAACTAAAGTACCCACTAGAAAGCAAAAATTTGTTCTAATGCTGAAAATCTTCTTGCAGTTATTCCAGATGTATACTACTTGAAATCAGCTGGCCTTTAACAGAGTAGGTCCATCACAGAGAAAAGAATTTGGCTGTGTTTGGATTTATTCTACTGCAAGTTTTCTGCACCAGAGCTATACTATCTTATGTATTTGGGATTACATCATATTTTGTTCTCTGTATGTCAACATAATCATCTTAGAGGTTTAATTTGTGTCAGTGACTTTGGTCACTGGAATTACTTAGGTAATTAAATATTTTGCAAGAAGGCAGCTTTCAAGATGCAAGAAGCCAAGGCAATATTCAGGCCATCTTTTTAACATGGAAATTTTCAAAGTATCTACATAGTACAGTGTTTTACTTAGGTTAAATAAGAAAATGGCAAATGCCTTTTTTCATGCAACATTTTGTACTTTTGATAATGTGTTTTGGGATTGTTACACTTAATTGTTTTCTTTAGGTTTTTAATGTTGAGGTATTAAACCTGTCAGGTGTGAAAAATAAGATTACGGTTTGAAAGACCCATTCTGGAGAAAGACGAATATGTCAATTTTTTATTTCTTTTTTGTCTTAACGATTGAAATTTCTTCATTTATGCAAGAATTAATAAACAATGCTGGCATGATATTCAGCAATCTTGGAAGTCAGCACATCTTTTACTGTTTTGCTCAGGGTTTTCTGTCAGAATGTGATTGCCTCTAATGATCCAGTTTGGTAGTATTTCATGCCACTTAAATTACTTTCATTAACTAATGATTCTGTACAAAAATCTAGCCTTACCAATGGTAAAGAAACATCCAGCTATATGTCCAATTACAAGTAAAAACCGCTTTCCTATACCTAGGAAAACCAATAGACAAGAAAGAGAGTTCTATCAATAAGTACTGTAGATGGTCATATGTCTATTTGTGCAGTTTATCTTTGATGGTCACGTGAATGTAAATTCTTATGGTCACATACTAAAGTTGTGTTTAAATGGGCTGTGGTTATCATAAGTAACAACCTTTTAAACAGGGAGCAATAGCAGCACATGTATCCCAAAACAATATGAAAACCATGCAATCTTAGCACAACCACCTTATCATCATCATATTGGTTTTCCTACTATCCAGTATTTGTCTTTCCTACTCTCTTTGAGGCTGTTAATATTAAAGGTATCTTACATACTACTTTCAAAGTTCTCTGTGTTGCAATGCATATGTTCAAGCAACTACCCTACGGTGAAATGGAGGGCAGAGCGAAAAAGCATGGTTGTCCAGGAAAGCACTTCAAGAACATCCAAAGGCATGTTTTCAGTGCAGTCCGTCGCTAACTGGGAGCAATGTAATGGCAAAGCAAGGCAATTTGTAAGTATTTTTGAGCTGCAGTGGAGTGAAAACATGTAAGAAAATACAGCGCCATGAATCTTGTGACGAAATGAACCTAATGTGCTGAGCTGCCTATGGTAACCTGCATCTACTCAGTCTCATTTGCTGCTCTCTGTGCCAGTGTCACCATCCTTCACCACAACTAAGAATATACGAACTGACACTACAATATCTGAACCATGTCGAAAATTTAGGTTGGTATTGCTTACGTTGGTCTCACTTGAAAATACACACCTATATTAACCATAGCAAAAATGTACATGTCACCATGTAAAGCGAAGCGAGGCCTACTCCTTTCCTTGCAAAAGTAACTGCTTCAACGTCACATTCAGCCTGGACATTGGCGGGGTTGAAAGTCCTCATCAGCTTTTCCAATAATACTAAAGGCACACAAAGAACTTGAAAAATACAGCCTGGCAAATACTGCATTGAAAAGATGTTTGTTGGGTTTTTTTTCCGGAAGTATTTTTTCCATCTTGGGCTCCATCTCCTTGCTAGGCAAGATGGCCCCCCCATAATGCAAGACTTCCTTCTTGCTTCTCTTTGGAACATCAAGCAAACTGCAACAGAAGCATTTAAATTTAGATTCTCATCGAACGATCCTAAAACTGGCTATGAAAGGTTATTCTCAAAGGAATTAGTTAGCAACTTAAAGTTTTTAAACAAAGTACTAATCAGGACTGAAGGCATTGTTTCAGAAGGATGCAGATAAAAAATAAGCACATTTGTTTCTTGTTTCCAGAATTTTCCTTAGGTTTTTGCTGCATGTTATATTAGTGTTGTGACTGATATCCTACATTGGATATAAAAGAAATAGAAGATATGATGGTTTTCTCACAAAAAGGACCAAATTATTAACTTCAGCTTTTGCAAATTTTTCTTTAATTTGAATTATATTTACACAGTTCATGACAAGGACAAACACCTTTACATAGTGCAAGATCAAAGTTTCCACCGAACATAAGACAGGTTCTGTTTGTGCAGGACCAGACAAAAAAATTGGATGTTTCCATGGCTCCAGCACTGTCAGAACTCGCCCCTATTTTTCCAGAGTTTACAATGACACCATGGACACCTTTGACACTTGCAGAGAATAAGCCAATCATCTTTTAAAATCTCACAGTTTTTTACTATCAATAAGACATTACTGAGATATTTTATTAATGACATTTTAAAAATTTTTAATTAGAAATTTTAGATAATTAGGTTTCACAGAGAACTAAGGAAACCTTTAAATTCAGTAGGTTATTCTCTAAGACTTCAGTGACAGACATTCTCATATGCTGCAGCATATGACAAAGGGGAACAATGTGCTACAGCTGTCACTGAGCAGAGGAAAGAAACAATAACTTTTTGATTACCACTGTAAGCAAAAGGATCTATGCAAGGACCTGTGCATATCTTGCAGGTATTATTGAAAGAAAGCCTATGGCATTTAGTCTAGCTCTTAAAGCAGCGAAGACAAACACACTTCTAAGGACAGTAATAAAAAATTATTTTCTTTCATCTTTTTGTTTCATCTATTACGATCTGCAAAATAGCTCAGGCCCCTGTTCTTCATAGGGGAACTATTTCTCATATATATCAAAATACACAAGCTTGTTTTAGTTAAGAAAGAAAGGAGGGACATTTAGAGGGAAAGCACCACATGACAACGGAAAATACACCACATTTGAAATCAGTCTCAATGCAATTTGGAAAAAAAGACCATCACCACCTCAGGCAAAGAACTACTAAAGACACAATATGTATCTGAAACTAATTAAAAAAGGAGGTCAGAGAAGTGGTCAAATATAAATTTCCTTGGAAGGAAAACTGCTGCTGAGATATGAAGGCCCTTCTTTAAATGGAAACATTTTTAAAATTTAGTTGCCATGGTTTTCATCTTTCCCTTCTCTAGCTTCAGTGCAGGGTGCTATTTCAAGAGATAAGGGGGAGGCAAAGCTCAGCCCCATGGCCTCATACCAGCCCGCTCACTACCCCGCAGGTGTCCCAGACTGGTGCCTCTGCCCTGGTCCCAGGGCTGGCAGCAGCAGCTGGTTCAGCACAGGCTAACGCTTACCAAAACGAAAGGAGTGCACCCAGCACATGTCACTTGTTGGTGAACCTCGGCTGGAGCGTCCTTTATGGATGAGAGGGGACTTCCTCACCTGGAAGGACGTCGTGAAACAGACCTTAATGAAGAGCCATGTGAGCAACGAGTCAAGCACTGTTCTAGAGATTTGCACCACTGACAAACATGGACAGCGCCTCTCATAGCCTTTCAAACTATTTTCCTTCTCCAAACAGTATTGCCTCTGTCTTGCCTTCGTCTATTCTTCTCCTTCAACCAACTCTGCTTCTCATGCTGAATAATCTCATGCTAACTAATCTCATGCTGAAATAGTGACACCGTCTGTCTATACCCCTGTCTGTCTGGATTATGACAGGTAGTAGGGCATCAGCAGATGAGTGAGGCTGGAAGTCTTAATATCTCTTCAAACGAAATAAGGAGATTCCTGTAGCACCTCCAAGGGTGGCAACTGACCGAAGAGAGTTACCTTGTCAGAAGACTACTAAGCCATTGCAGTAAGGCCATGTGCGCTGCAGAGATGCCATGACAGGACATCTTCAGCACTAGAGCTTCTGCCTACTTGTCTGCAAAGGAAGAAAAACAGCCATCACCTCCCTCCTGAAACAATCTTTACATGGAAGGTTACCAGGCACCGACAGTAAGGCTCCCCACACGAAATAGACAACACTGGTGGGTTCTTTGAAATAATTTGTGCTGCAGCTGCACAGAAAATAAATACCAAGATGGGCTGGACCCTCAGTCTGCCCAATGCGTGTGGTGTTTTCTGTTTGCTGCAGCAAGCACAAACCCCCCAGGTTCCAGGCTGCCCTTCTGGGGCTGGGATACCTGCCTTTAGGTATGTGCCTGGAAGCAGAAACAGCTGACTTGGTGATCAAGCTGGTGAGTGGCACAGCTTTGCACCAGCATCAGAACCCTACAGAGCAGAAATTGCCAGTGAATTCAGGTGGGGGGGACAAGGTGAACCATGGCACAGTGCCACCCTGGAGCTCAAAAGGAAAGATGGTTTAACAGCAAAATAATGGGCCCCTCAGGCTTCCCTTCTCCAGACAGTAGAATAATGGCACCTCTCAGTGCAGGTAGCTTGAGCTGGGTACCACAGAATCACAGAATCACAGAATGGTAGGGGTTGGAAGGGACCTCTGTGGGTGATCTAGTCCAACCCTCCTGCTGAAACAGGGTCACCTACAGCAGGCTGCACAGGACCTTGTCCAGGCGGGTCTTGAATATCTCCAGAGAAGGAGACTCCACAACCTCC
>Ga0065711_1033916_pt1 | contig 24590 bp, 14 predicted proteins | sample Hoacrofraction12_FD_59098 | JGI IMG/M metagenome (GOLD analysis project Ga0065711, IMG submission 59098) | Hoatzin crop microbial communities from Cojedes, Venezuela - Epithelial fraction 12 v2 (version 2) | ecosystem: Host-associated > Birds > Digestive system > Esophagus > Crop | place...
GGGGGGGGGGGGGAAGTGATGTTCTAACAGCAGAGCAGAGGAGAAGCCATTCTGTTGTCTGGAAAGCAGAACTCCAGTTCAGACTGGAAAGCATCCAGCTGAAGTCAAGCCTTACATTCCACTTCCAAATCAGATGCACTTTAAAATAATCCTAAAATTCTTATTCTCGAGTCCATAAACAAGAGGTGGGATTACTTTTACGCATTAACAGAAAAGCGAATGACACACCAGTGGTAACCACGCCATCCACCCAGATGTCTGCAGCATCTGCACCTCAAATCACTGCTCCACAAGCTCTTCTTAAACCCACACGCTATACTGTTTCCTCACTGGAATAACGGCAAGTAGAGGTATTCCAAGAGTTTCAACTCAGTGTTGACTGCTCACAGGTCTTAAATCACAGCAAGCCTTCATAATGAACATACTTCATTCTGCAGAAATTCAAACTAGAGCTAAGCAGCTAACGTCTTTCAAAAGATTTAAATGCCTTCTAATGTGACAATTTTTCAGGATGATGTTTTTAATTTCTGTAGAAGTCAAGAAAGCTCACCTCCAATTTTCACTGTGAAGTCTTCTGCCACCATGCAGTTTCTTGCAGCGAGATCTCTGTGAACAAATTTGTTGGCGTTGAGGTATGCCATCCCATCAGCAATCTCTCCTGCCATCTGAATCATCTTCTTCAGAGTTGGAGGTGCCTGGCCAGGATTATTCTGAGCAAGGTTAAGAAGATAAAATGGGGAGGGGGGAGTAGTTATTGCATCAAACTGCAACATGCTATTTAAAAAAAAAAAAAAAGAAAAAAAATCACATTTTCTCAACTCAGCCTAACATGATCCAGGAATGAACCCAGAAACTCGTGATTATGTACACCACAGCATCTACCCAGCAAGAATACTGGCCATACCAAGCTGGGTTAGCTCTTTTACACCATTCTATTTTAGGGAGTACAAGCCAGAAAGACTGTTTGGTATAAGGACGTTCTCTTATACCCATGAAATCTAAGCATCCATCTTTTTGCCACCCAAGTTCTTAGATACAAAGCAGATCACTTGTTTTAGAGATTTCTACTATCTTCATGAAAAAAAAGATGATGTTAAATGATTTAATCTCCTGTTCCCCAGTCCCCCATAACCAGATGCCTCTTGAATTACTTCTATTTGTAAATAGGAGAAAAGATTATGGGACAGTTTCTTCTGAAGCAAATTCACTTCTTAGCATTCATGAATATATGGCTTCTGCCATTCTCAGTCTCATGGATGAAGGAGTTCAGGTATTTACACACAACCAGTTAAGTCCCACCATCGCTTGCCAGTATGAATTTGCCTAAGCTCTACACCCTTTGGACAATCATCACTGACAGAGTAACCAAAATCATGGCCTTGTATACCGAATACTAATGACAAAGATCCTAAACCACATAGATCAAATCACTGAACTTTATCACATCCCCACGCAGAGACCAAACGGTCCCTCACCCACCTTCCATGGAAAGTGTTCGTGTCCAGTCCCATCACCACTTTCAACCTGTGCTACTTTGTGTTGAGATAATCACACACAGAATCACAGACTGTTGGGGGTTGGAAAGGACCTCTGTGGGTCATCTAGTCCAACCACAATGAGCCATACCCATGACTTCCAGGCTCCCAAGAGCTGAATGCAACATACCCTATGGAAGCCAACAAGATCCAACCAAGAAAGCCCAGAAGGACCAGTGTGAGTTGAATCCCCAGGAAGATGACATAGGTATGGGAGCTGCACGGTTAAAGTATCAGTAAAAGCCAGTGATCAGGCAAGGCCTCCATCCGCACCCTACTGAAGCATCCTGCCTTCCTCCTCACAGAGGTCCTCAGAAGACTTCGCTCAGCTCTTTACATTGGAGATCAAGGAAGACATGGAATTTTGGCACAGGCATATCAGGGACTGCTTTGGAGAGTACCAGCATACAAGCCAGAGAAGCCACGGACAGAGTTCATCATGTTGGTAATTTCTATATAGTGTCACTGTCCCTTTTTATGCAGTTTGCTGAATTCAACCAAAACTACTTACCAAAACATGAGATATTATTAATCTTAAATGCTAGTCAAGCCCTTAGCGCATAGTCCTACTGGTATTTTCTGAATGCTGTATTCAGTACGATTATTCTCTGTATCCGATCACTCAAGCAATCTGCTCTTGCTACATGCAATGCCCTCCATTTATACCATATCAACTGTCCCGTGCACATACTGTGCTAATGTTCTGTTCCTTTCAGTTATTCACATCAGAATTTCTAGATTAAGGGCAAAAGCTGCTGAGCTCATTTTCTACACAGTCTGCTATGATTTCAGTGGCAAGTGACCTATGTGTCATCTTCATCCTTCAGACTCTGTATCATGTGTGGCAATTTTAGCTGTAGGACTGATGGCCTACATATTAAACTATGCATATTAGCTAGGATACTAGAGTTTTACTTTCCAGCAGAGGCAACAGGCAGCATACATAACATGAAACAATTACCCTAACACACGTGCTTCAACTAGCCAATGTTTTGTCTAACATCCTGATGAGACATTAGATTAGACAAGAGATTTAGTTCAGATCTTGAAAACAGGACTCAGGAACACAAGAAGGGACCTATTCCATGCAGTACACAAGGCTATTTGCAATAGCTACCTCATGAAAAAAGGTGTTGCAGATCACAGAGCAGCTTATGTTTCGTTCCTACAGCTTAAGAGAAGGGCAAGAAAGGCTAATTGCCTGCTGCTTTCAACATCACGTTGTTTTATTCAAGATGATTCTAACTGAAGAAATAAAAAACCACCCAGCAACTCATGACTCACCTCTGTGTCTGGCCTTAATGATCTCAGGTAACTTTTGAGGTCCCCACGTGTCATCAGCTCCATGATAACCAGCGTAGGCTGGCCCTGAGACACAACACCAAGCAGCCGAACCTGGAAGAGGAAAAACAAACGTTCAGTTACAAATATGGCTAATTGAACTGTAGCCATCATTTATTCATGTCAGTATGTAGCCCCAAACATCCATGAACCTGTGGAAAAGGTCTGAAAGTAGATTTGGTTCCACCTTCTGGCTCCTGTTACACAGTAATAATATAAAGCTGTGCAGAGTTGAAGCTAAAATCCCAAGTTCATGCTTCAGTCAGTGAAGATGTGCCCTGAACACCCTCGTGCCAGTAAGCACCATGGCTGCATGAATCACAGCCTTGTCACATTTTCATGACTTACCACATGGTGACAATTGAACTCCTTCATCACCGAGGCCTCATTTAAGAACTCTATCCTCTCACGCATGCTCGCAGACTCATTGACAGTCTTGATGGCCACCCTGGTCTCTGGCTCATCCTTCACCACTCCCTTGGCTATTCCCTCGTACACCATTCCAAAGGAGCCTTGCCCAAGCTCCCGACACATGGTGATCTTCTCACGGGGCACCTCCCATTCGTCTGGAACATACACTAAGGAGAGAAAGAACAGGCCATGATGTTCCACTTCTGCAAGTGGTGTGCTCAGTCACCACTTTACCCTACCAACGGCCCAAACAGTTTTACTGTAAAAATCACTAGACACAATGCTGAGACCTTGCATGATGTATACAAATAGTCCACCGTCTTTCCCATACAGAGATAGGTAGATGCAAACACACGCAAATAAATCTTAAAGAAATGTGGAGACGGACTTGGAAGTGGCCTCACTATGGTACTGATATAATGGGATAGAAATAAGGAACCTACAAGCACAAAACCAGGGTGGGAAGAGGCTTGAACCAATACTTTAGGCTTGAGCTTTTCTTGGGAAACTTGGTCTTCTAATTCTTCCAAACAGCATCAAACATACTTGATCATCTGTATCAGTTTAGTGTCTGCTGTATTCTCTATTAACAGATTGATTTTATGACTAGAGAGAAGCAGACTCTCTGATCTAGTAGGCTCTTTGCATGAAACTATTCTGATCACTTGCACACGCACTGTTGCACCAGTAAAGGCAGAACTTGCTGCTGCAAGTCTTTGATCTGAGGCAGCAGAGAGATCTCAGAAGGTGACTGCCAGGAGGGAGGACTGCCTCAGGCAAGAAGACATCTGAGTAGTCACTGATGCTGCTGCCTGTCAGTCACCAAAGGAGGGGACAGTTGTGTCTCATGCTCTGGATGGGTGAAATGACAGGATGCAAAAATAGAGGATTATGGCATAAACACCGACAGACCTTTAACCCTAATGGTGCCACTATAAAAATAACAGTAAAATAGTCTGCTGCACTCCAGCTAAATCCATTAGTCTCCTGGGGGCTTCTGGAAACGCTATTCCAGCAAGAAGTCTATACAGCAGTAGCACCAAACTCATCCATAAACAGAAGAACTGATGCCTCAAGGAAATTCATCTGATGCTCTGATTTCCTGCACTTGAAGAGCTCCACATGTACACAATCTGTACAGTATGGGCACACGCTCATTACAGATAACCACACCTCTATGTGTGCACGTAAAATAAATTATCTGGCAAGCAGGGCTTCCAGTAAGAACACAGTTGCTTTTTATATTTTATCATTTCTTTAAGCAACTCGTTTAGCCAGAAATCTGAATTTCCAGGGTTCTCCACGACACAGCAACCGCAGCACAGGGGCTTTCTGGAGATGCAGAGCTGAGGATCCCTGGAGGAGGCTAATTCAGCTCCTGCTGCTGCTCAGGGACAGCCAACACAACAACTGGCAAGTTCATCTACACCATTAACAGGCACAACCTCCTGCAACAATTAACTACAGGAAAATAACAGAGACATACAGCAAGCAAAACAAAAATAAGCACATTGTTCTAGGAACAGCAACTTTGTTTTGAAGAATTTTTATACGTCCTGGTTGGTTTTAAAGATCTGAGCATTATCCACATTGTATCTCCCATAGAAAACGCTAAGAAATTAATGATGCCCCCCCAAACTCCAGATCTGACTTTAGAACTACAGTTCTGCCACACTGTTAGCAGAGCACTCAGCACAAACATACCAGCTGGGATCTAAACATTGCCACAGTCTAATGCCTCTAAATACTGTCATCACCAAATATATACATTAACCTATAAATTAGGTCAATTTGAAACTAGCTTTATGAAACTGTTTCCATCTAGAGAAAAATGGACTTCTCCACACTGCAGATATTGAGAGAAACAAATATGGATGACACTAAACATCAATGCTCATTTTACCACAAAATTTCTGAATGTGATATGTCTGGAAACCAACAATATCGCTTTTCTCTTTCTCTAACTGGGAAAAGTTGTTTGAGAGTTTTATTGGGATGGCAAGTGAGGAGACTGCACTGTTTTTTGTTAATTACTATTTTCCATCTGAGAAGTACACAGAAACATGCAGTGGGTTTGTTCCGATAGGTCAGAATAAGGCTTAACAGGGCAAACATGAAAGACAATGAATTAATGAATTCTTCTTTCACTCCAGTGAAAGCATCCCTAGATGACTAGATGATAATCTGAAAGTAAAACCAATGGATCCAAATTTGCCTCAGCTGAATAAACTACAGGAAAAAACTCAAAAACTGCCCCGTTTCAATAGACAGATGACATTTATGTGTCATCAGCGATGGATTCCATGGCTATGCTATTAAAACAAAGAGAGAAAACAGTTTCACCACATCCCTTTTAGAGTCTTCAGTCAGACACAAACAGAACATGCGAAAGTAAAAGCACCAGAAGTGTAAGGCCACACTTACCATCTGAAGCACTGAAGTACTCGGGGTTCACAGAAGCGTAAAGTACTCCATTGCCCAGTCTGTCACTGTTCCTGTCGAAATTTTTTTTTATTTTAATCTTTAAACTTCAGTAAATTTCAGACCACCTCTTCTACAGCTTTTCCACTATTTGCTCAATCTATTATTTACTGTACATTGAGAGCTTTTCGGACAAAGGGGACAAACCAAGTTCTTATTGTACCCACATAATCAATGGGAAACCAGTCCTGAACAGCTTTCCCAGGAAACCTGCGGTCTTCTCTATACCAAATCAGGACCAGAAAAGCCCAACCACAAGATGCTTCCAGCTGCTGGGTTAAACGTCCTTTAAGCAAGGTAGCTATATGGTAACACACCCGGGAGACCTGTGCCTAAGAACACACCAACACCACCTGCTCTGCTGTGGGAGAGAAGTGATCTAGCAAAGGACAAGATTGCTTTTAATCGGGAATTCCATTCAACTATTTTCTAAGTGTTTCTACTACTTTATTTCAGAAACACACACATACACCGCCCCCCCCCCCAATTTTACTGGGGTGAGTGACTTTCAGAGTAAGACATGTTTATTCAGCACTGTGAGAGCTCCTGCAGGAGGCAGGCTGTAGACATAAAATTATCAGTCAGACCTCAGAAAATCAAAGACAAAACATTCTTGTGGGCTAGAACAACACTCTAAGGAAGGATGAGTTATCAGGCATTTGATCTAGAAGAGCCCAAGGGAAGGCCAAGCAAGCACTGCACTTCACTAGATACAGAGCCCTTTCTGGAGTGCTCCAGGAGAACTGGTACTACTGTCTGCACACAAATGAACCAGAGCTGGAAATAATGGGATACGAAATGAGCGTAATTTATACAAGCGTAACAAAACCACTCTGTACCTAGAAAGTTGCAAGGGTGAACATTTGCACTGACTTCTCTTAAGCTCTCATTATGTAGTTCAAGTAAATAAATAAATAAAATCACGTTACAAAAAACAAATCTGAGGAAAACAAATCAACAGAACAGTCCCCTAGACTGCTCTGTCCAGGATGTAATTCTTTAAGTGGATCAAAAGACTTCAAAAAACCTCGAGAATTTGCAACAAATCAAACTAACCTGAATTGAACTAAGTCTTCATGACTTCTGTTGACCCGTATTTCAGTCAAAGCCCCTGATTACACACGTTCAGCGCCTGCCATCATTGTCCCAGCAGATATGTTCCCAACAACCCTCCTCTTCCCTCTCAAACATGATACTGTAACAAAAAGCCTCTTCATACTCAAGCAGCAGCCAGATGCTTGCTGGTAACTCTAAACCACCTCCCTCTGCACATCACCAAGACAGAGTCTACTTCAGCTTCTCCAGCCCTCTGAATGCCATTTCCCTTTTTAATTTCTAACTTGCTCCATGGACGCAGATTTTTCCCTTCCTGCAGTTTTAACCACAAGCATATACAACTCACCTCTTTTTGTTGAAGACGTACAGCATTATCAGTAATCCCCCGATGATGAGCAGGAAAGCAATAGGGAGCACAATTATCAAGTGCAGGAAGTTTCCATAGTTTGCTGCTGCAACCAACAAGAAAACAATTGTATAAGGATTTCTATAAAATCTCCATTAACAAAGAACCATTCAAAACCCACTCAGTATATTTCCATACAGGGAAGAAATCAAAGTACTTATTTTCTTGTCTGATGTGGAAAAATGTACTCAGAAACACTCCCTGACTGCAGATGAGTGGAACAAGAAAACAGGCAGTGAAAAGCATTAATTTTGTACAGAACAGTGTCTGTCTGGGGTTTGTTTTCACAAGTTACGCTTAAGGACTTACATTCCTCAGTGAACAATATGTAATTGTTCACTTTTTTTCCACCTTTTGTTCACCTTGTTCACCTTGCAATTGCTTATTCTTATATTCAGAATATAAACACACTGCTCTCTACTCCAAGTTCTTTTAAGTCCAGCAATTAGAAAATCAAAAAAGAGTAAAAGGTGGAGTTTCACTTTTCTGCGGATACATCTGGTTACAACTAAATACAGAAGTTCTTGAGAGGGTCTCTGCGGACACTACAGTGGTGTTCTTCCGAAATATAAATTGCTCCCATTGTCAGGGCCAGCATCACCCTTTCATCAGGATGTTGCCTTCATCAAATGTCACTTGAACAGGTCATACGAAAAAGCATCTTGATATTTAAAAATACCTGCCAGCCAAAAATCTAAACAAATTCTTTGTTTCTTGTATTACTTCGCAATTTAAAGTGGGTTTGCCTTATTGCCAAAGGTTTTGTACAATCCTGCTCCATGTTGTTAGGGCTAACACGACATTCCCAACGTAGCTGTACATCACAGGAAGCCACAGTAGTGTGTTCTACAGCACCTGCTTACACCTCTCATCTATATCGAATGCATGCAAGAAAAGGACCACACCTCAGATACACCTCCTGGCTGTCAACACTTGCCAAAAAACGGAACAGAGACGAGTTCCCAAAGCAGCATCAGCGAGAGCATTATTCAGAGTACAGGCAAGAGGCTCATACGCCCAGTTACATACATAAACATCAGGAATTATTAAAAAGACAACAGTCCCCTAGTCTGACACAGCCATCAAACATCCGTCTTACATTTGGGTTGCACGTAGAAAGAGACAGGCTCAGTCCATGACCCGTTTCCAGCTAACGAAGTGGCCTGAACTCTAGCAGAATAGTTTCCGGGGTTCAGATGAGTTAGTTTAGCTCCTCCTAGCTTTTTGTATTCCTGTCTGGAAACACATTCCCGCTTCTCCTAAAAGAAAAAAAAAAAAAGCAATTTACAGTTCACGTACAGGTCATATGTTCACATTCCTTCATTCTTGAGGAAACGATATACCTGCAGGATAAGCTAATTTTTATATCTATAAGCCTCATCTGATCAGTTTTTCTTCAAACACCCTAAGGAGCTACGTGGAATACAAAAACTGGCAAAATAAACAAAACAAAGCAATGGCACACTGGTTGGTGCTGGGTGTTTGAAATCACAGTTTCTAGCTCTGGTCTGCAGCTCTGCACAGAAGCATGCTAAGAAAGATCCCATTTTGTGTATAAATTACAATTACAAGCAGTAGCTCTTAAAAGAGAAATGTCAAACCCTCCCTCACCTCTCCATGCTGCCCGTATTTGATTTCATACATTAGAATCAGCCCATTTGGATTTGCAGGCTCTAACCACTTCAGGTAGACGGTGTTTTCTTCTTTTGCTTCCCATGCTACCGTTCCTGGAATGTTATCTGCTCCCTCTGTAAAATATTTACAAGTGACATCAGAAGAACACCTGTTACTGAACTTATGCAACAACTGAGGAAAAGAAAAGGTTCATACTGCTCTCCAGGTATCAAAGCATCAGAGTCTGAACTGCCGACTGCCAGAAAAACAGTGCAGCGTACACAGCTTCACCAGGTATGGGCTCTGCGTTAGTCACTGTGCTCTATCTGTGTGTCAAAGAACCTGGTTATCAGTGTCGGGTTCTTCCTTCCAAACCTTCCGCTACACCAGGACGGTGCCGACACAGCTATTGCCACCAAACGGCCGTGAACAGCAACCTGCCTGCCCATGGCTGTGAACACACAAGATCTGCCCCGTTGACAGCCCTCCCCTAAAACATCCAGCCTTCAGAAACAGTTTAAAATGGAGTCTCATCAGCAATTCAGGAATTGCTTTATCTGTGTTTCATTCCTGATCATTTTATGTGCTTTATTCAAAACTAAACAGGAATAAGACAACTATTCAAAGAAAAAAGGTCATTTTTTCAAAAATACAGTTGTTAGGTTTAGAAGAAAATACAATTGTTTAGCCTTTAATTTTCAGAGCCATGCACTAAAAATCTGGGAATATTTCTTTCCTTTTCCCTGATCTCAGAGATATCCTTATTTCCTTGAAATAAGCAGTACTTTTTGCTTTTTTACTGATGCAGCTGGATCTGGATTATGCTAGTCTTTCCTTCCAGAAACAAAATGAAATTGCTGCCATTCTGCATCAAATATTCCCAGGCATCTGCTGGAGTCAGAAGCTCTTAGCTGGATGCATATGAGCTTACACTAAAATCATCTCTATTCTTCTTGGAAGAAGTACAATCTGCTAAAGTCCCAAACATGAACACAACATTCAATGCTTCCTATCTGAAGTACTCTAGATGCCGGCAACGGGGCACAAAGCAACACAGTACTGCTCCTGTTTCCAGGCTGGACGACTGCATGGTCGTTCTGTGACAGAAGAAACATTTGGCAAACCTTCCCACCAGCAAAACTCTTCACATCTGCAAACAGTTCCGAACGAACACAGCAAAACTAAACATTAGGAGAGAAATGTTCCCCGGTCTCCAGTCAGCAAACAGGGAACTGAAGAATAAAACCTTTCAACCCACCATGCCTGTGGGTCTCACCTACACTGCTGGGAAACAGATTCTCTCCTAATTATCTCGGTAGTCCATGAACGCACCTCTGCCCTTCTCCAGATCACAGGACAGACTCAGTAGTACTATCACTCAGTACACACAAGAGACCAGTTAAGGACATTAAACTACTGTAACAAAGTTTTATACAGTTCCAATCTATTTTCTTGCATAGAATTTTATTATCCTCCCATGTTTTTTTAACTTTTTGGAGAGTTTGTCCTTCCCGAGATCGATCTCTCCCCAGATAATTAAACGAAGCTTTGTACTTGTGAGGGCATACCTGAAGGCATGGTTCTTGCGAAGACAAAGTTGGAAGCGCTACAACCAAGTGTGTCAGCTTCATGGTTGCAGCTGTGAATATCAATGCGGTACAGAGTAAAAGGCTGGAGGTGGGAGATCACAGTTCTCTCCTTGCCGTCCACTTTGGTCTCAAAGAACGGGTATTCCACCTCGCTCTCCTCTGCGTCAGAAACATTGGTGAAGTGATCTGTCCCAGTCGCATTCCTGTTTCGAGTGGCCAGACTGGCATTTGCGATTCGGAACACGTCCCTCCGCTTCCGATCGGGTCTGTGGAGCAAACATACAGGTATACGAAAGGTCTCTTTAGAGAAACACCACTTTTCCTCCAGCTCTGTGCAAAAAATCCCAGTAAAATACGTAACTGCTATTAAAAAAGCTAAATAAAAAAGGAAAGAAGACGATGAAAGCTTTCTCAATCTGAACCTGCAGCATGTCAGCACATCCCACTACTCTTTCTTTCGGTCAGAAACCACTCAAAGCTCTGAAGCTCACGCCGCACCCCAAGATAAATGTGGCAACTTCTGACCTCACACAACAGACTGAAAAGCAAAAATGGCTTCACTGTTGTTCAATAAGCAACGTACGTTTGTATTTAATAACAGTAATGTTGACACTTTAAATAAAAATCAGATGTTAAAAGCTGAAAAGGTTAGGGAAAAAACCGTTTTGAAGTTTGCTGGATTTGCAAAGCTATCTCAGCAGGCTTAGCTTTCTCTTCAGTTGCAATAAAATTACAACAACTGAATGTATTGCACTGAGTAAAGAAACCTCCGAAGGCAGCTGAAGACCATGAACACTAACCACCACTAACATGTGGTGCTTGGTGTATCTCTGCTTCTCTCACCCAAACAAAAGCTCTGCAAAGAAACAGTCTTCCTATGTGAGCAAACACCGTACTAATATTGCGGATAGCAAAGAGTTCACTGAGCAACTTTGCTTTGCCTTACAGGCATCTGTATGAAATTCCTGCAGAGTTAAAAACTTGAGGATTTACAGCAACGCTACTACTTTCTCAAGTCTAAAAAACTGTCATAGTGGACAGGCCTGAGGAGCAGTAGAAGTGTCAATACAAAGACACTCTTACACATGTTTGAACGGTATTAGCTAACCACGACATGACTGCGACACGTTAGGCTTGTCGCTTGGCCTTGGGTCAGACCCAAGGCTGTTTTGCACAGCAGCACTGACTACGGAGGGCAAGCTGGCTTCTCCAGCTCCCGCTCTCCTAGTGTCGAGTCTGCAGGACTGCTCTCACCTGGAAAGCAATGCACCAGGGGAGTTAAAGAGGAACATAAGAAGAGTCGCACCACAAACACAGTTTTGGTTTGAATCCCATCCCACCTGAAACCACTCCACCAGTGCCCACTTAGTACCTGGTCAGCGCAGCCATTATCAAGGACAAAGGTGAAGTCTAACACATTTCTATCAAAAAGCGAGTTACAAATCAGGCGAGTAAGGCCTCCCTCGAGCACACAACAGGAAGAAAGATGACTCAACCAGAGAAGTTAATTCGCTGTCAAATATACCGTCTCACTACACTCAGCCACAAACCAGCACGCTGCAGAGCGTGCCAGAAACAGGCTGACTGCGTTTTGAAATCTGCTGGCAGAGGTTGGATGAAATTTTTTTTTTTTAGAAGTTCACTACAGAATTTTCCAAAATCCTTTTACTATGTCTTAAGTAGTCATGTAAACCACAGCACAGAAATAAACAAGACAAGGAAAAAAGCCTCCTAAGTTATCAAGAAATTGTTTTAAGCAACATACAAGCGCCTGTCTTGTCAGTGGGGTATGGGGGAATTTCATAGGAGACGTCAGCACTCACACGTCCTCTACACCAGTATCTATGCAAGTTACTAACCTGTTCACCTTGCTTACGATAAGTATTCATTTACTGCTTTAATTCAGGGGAAAGAACAAACTTATGAACTGCTAAAAGCACACGGGATGCCCAGCACGGAACTGATGAATATTTGCACAGATTTGGTGATAAAAGCAGTGAAAATAAGTTCATTTTCAATCAACCACAAAAGCACATGCCAATGCAAGAACCCAACAGGTATGACTTCATCTATCATTGCTTTTATGTGACGGATGAAGTTTCAACTCTTTGGTGGTATTGGGGGGGGGAGGAGAGTATAGTCCTATCTTGCCTCAGGAGAAAAACTTAAAGAGAAAGCAACACAAAGCTTGTTGGTGAAAACTACAGTCATACAAAGAAGAAGAGGAAAAAAAAAAAAAAAGAGACTTGCACGATAACCACCAGGCAAACACGATTAAAATACCAAGAGATTTGACACCGTTGCTTTTCTGCCAAGCAGCTTCCTGCTTTTGTGAGAAAAAGACAAAAAACAAGCATCCTAAGAAACAAGGAAAAGTCTAGAGATAAAAACATGAAAATTCAACTATTCTGTTAAAGGAGCAGAAGGAAGAGAAACATGAGAGAAAAATTAACACTATAAAAAACTGGAATCAAATTGAAATTAAAAGAAAAAAAAGTGGGTCATTTAACATAAAAGCTAAGTGTTCTCACACTTTATGGCAATTTTAATGTTACTTCTCAGATACAGTCTACTACACACAGAGCTGTCTCATCCTGCTCATTAGAGAACCAAAAAACTTGAAGAATAACTCCTCCTCCTGTGGTTGTTAAGTGTCTCTTCAAGCCTAACCAGGGTCCTAACGTTTGAAATCTGCCTCACCACTGCAGTAACACAGGTGGGGTCATCCAGAAGTTGCACACAAGATTAGATGAACAGGCGTTTCAAACAACCTTAAGGTTGTCAAATATTTTCACGCTGTATTACACGCTGCATCTCTTTCACAATATCCTGCAGACAGGTAGAACACTGGAAACAAATACTACTACTGAGGCTTGCATTAACACATAAATTAACTTCTGGCTTGGGAAATAGAAAAAAAAAGTAAGACATCAGCAAGTAACGAGCTGCTTAGATTTGTCCCATGCAGACATCTCTCTAGCTCATAATCTTTAATTTCCCTGACCTACAGTCTCTTTAAAGTTTCTTACCTACGCAGCTATTGCCGAGCATTGCACCTTATCTGCCCTTGCTATTACAAAACACAACCTTATAACAATAAGAAAAACGGGAAATGGCCAAACTTTTGGGAAATTCTTTGTGAACTGGTCAGTTTATTTGTTACTGAGTTCAAAGTTCTGTGAGTTTCCTTTGGGAGGGGGGAATGCAAGAAAATTTGGGAGAAGATAATGCATTTTCAAGGACAAAGCTTTGGTGAAAGAAAAAAATTTCTTTGTAATAGACTTTCAAGTAGTTTAGACCTGACACATGCCTTTCAAAACTCGTTGCTGTGCTACTTCATGAAGTCCAAAATCAGATCACATTTACAAGATTTCATCGTATTCCTCAGGAATTACATCCTGGCCAATCATGGTGGCTGATACTTCTCTGTACCTCAACTTTGCTGCTGGTTCATGCCATCAGCAGGGGAAACACTGCACAAGCTCAACCACAAATGCTAAACGTGACTCAAACACAGCTCAGATACAATCCTTGGCACTTCCAAAGAGAAGCACTATTCAGGTCCTCATTTTTTTGGACAGAGCTAAGAAGCTCTGCACGTATCATAGTGCCAACCCCAAACAAGTCAATCCAACCCATCCTTGAATAAAGGCCCAAAAATCACAAAGTAGAGGAATATAAACCAGTTTTAATAAGCAGCAATGCCACACTTTGGAGTTCTCAAACACAGGACTTCATCATAAACCTCACCTGCCAACAGAGACAACAAGATAACATGCACGATTGAAATCTGATTGCTTATAGACTGTAACATAACAGCTATACATTGTGTCCTAGGCCCCAGGATTCAATTATCTGAAGTAAGAACAGCTTACATGAAGGATAAACTGGAAACCCAATGATCAAAATGACCCATTAATTTAGTGGTATCTACTCTGCATTGCAGCATAAAATCGTTACTATTCCACTTAATGTGTAAGTGGTAGTGTTTATCATGGAAGAGTGGGCATATTTAATACTTATCTGCAGCACAGACCCAGGAAACCAACACGCCCTTTGCAGTGAGTGCAGCGAGAAAGGAAGACAGGTTTCAATTCTGTGAGGTGACTATGCCCTCAATTTCAAAGGCAAATAAATCTTCAGATTAGGAACACAAGCGCTTAAATAGTTATTTAGAGAAAGATCACATCTGAAACCCTTTGTCTGCCACACGTTGCTCATCTACAAAACCCTTACAGACAAAGAGCTCCTCAAGTGACTCTCGACTCTGAATAGAAACCATCACTAAGTCCTTCAACAATATAGGTAAGAACACTTACTATTAGCTAAAATTGAGAGAAAGTCATGAAAATTTGTGAATACGAGAAACTGCACAAGTAAGGCTGCAGGTTGTCTCGCGTAAAAGGAAAGTGTGTTTCAGGTGTTATCTACATATGCTTTCTTGTCCAGGAAGCCTCAGCTCTAGGAATTGTTAAAAAACAGAATTACTAGCCGCACTCGCAAAGAGAAAGTGTCCGAAGTCCATTACCTGGGGACAAAGATGGAGTTGTGAAGGAAGTTCTCAAAGACTTTCCGGTACTCTGCTTCCTCCTTCTCAGCTTGCTTTTCTGCCTCTGTCTTGGGACAAGCGCAACAAGGTCCCTTTTCTCCCCCACAGCCCTCTGGCTTGGTGGGTTCAGTAGCTTCTTCCGTATCAATGGTCCCATCAGCATATCTTCGAATTGGGACTTTATCTTCAAAGAAAAGAACAGAGGCAGCTTGTTTCCTTTCTCTCCATATTATGAACACAGCAACAATCCACGTTTACCTATTCCCTCCTTCTTGCCGTTATTCACAGAATTGTGAAGCAGGGCACAGACTTCAGTTCTTGTCTGTGTGACTGGCAGGCAAGAGTCACAGGCACTTCAACACAATCGCGTTTTGCTTTCCTACCTTTGGAGCAGTAATTGTGTCTGTAAAGGTAACTGTCCTGAGGTTGCTGCTGCCATCGTACGATGTAGTACGAGAGGTTGCCATTGGGAAGAGAGGGAGGATTCCATTTCACAATCAGTTGGGATGAGGAATTGGATGCTGAAATAACATCCAACGGAATGGATGGCACTGGAGGGGAAAAAAGAAAAAAAGAAAAGGAAGGTATTTAAATGCGGAGCATTCTACAACATATTCCAATGCAAGCTTTCAAAGTGAATCCCCATCCATTTCTATGCTGCAAGCAAAACCACCATCCTATTTCAAAGCAAAGATTTCCTGATTATGCCCCACTAAAAGCAGTTATTCAAGGTTCAGCTGCAACCACATACAGTCCCAATCCAAGACTGTACTTAAATTTACCTTCACCAACGGAGCAAAGTCCAAAATCATAACTCCAAAGAGCTCCCATAATTCCCAATGAAAATAATGTCTGACCAACAGAGTTTTAATTCAAATCTTAAAGCTGCTTTCAGAATTACTGAAACATCCTAGCACTATGCATGTCATCTGCACATAAATTCAGTTTCTGCATTAACAGCAGAACTTGCGTAATAATAGAACTAGCATACCTGCAGCATTATCAACCTCTTACCCGAGAGCCCAGGATCTCACCTGCAGCATTGGTTCGTATATACACAATTTCACTTTTTGCTCCATGAATATGATGGTTTTCCATCATTGTGAGGGTAACCGCCTTGACGTAAATGGCGTACTGAGTCCAAGGCTTCAATCCCTGCAGCAAAATTCCAGGATTGTTCTCTTTGTTCGGTGGCAGGTCAACATCAACCATGTTCCAGCTATTGGAGCCACACGCATCTTGCCCATCGTACTCTGTCACATTTTTGAATGGTCTGAAATATTACAAGAAAAAAATAGTACAAAAGTATTTATTTTCTCCTAGAAATTGTCATATATTTATGAGAGTGCCTCACTTCAATGTTGCTCCATGAAATAAATAAAGCTTACTTATTTTCCATAGCAGAATAAAACAGAATAAAATTCGTATTTATTTCCAAGCAGTACAAAATTCAGACTTTAGCTGCAGGTCTTACCTTCAGTCACTAGCAATAAGGCAGTGTTTTCTTGGAGAACCTTAAATTTATCTTTTTTTAATCCAAAACAGACAGTGAAATGCTTCAGACATATTTAGACTTTAGCTAAGCATATACGAAACAGAAGCAACTCAACAGTTATTGATAGCGGCCAAGCTTTTTACCATAATGAACTCAAACTTCCATTAACTGGCCTTGACCAGTCCAACAGGCTTATTTTTCTCTTTTATTTCCACACAATACACACTTAAGTAGTCATACAGTTCTGCTTCTCATAAGTTGCAACACTGGTGCAAGAGCACACAAAGTACTACTCTTGTTATTACTTACTATAGACTCCCCAGCACTAAGTCTATTGCATCACCGTACAGCGTCACAATGATGCTCTTTTCCAAGCGATGCTGGCCATTAACACATCAGTGCCTCTGTAGCTTGCAGCCTCGCTCCGTATGTCATCACCAGCATTCTGAACCTCCCTTTCACACCACCAAACCACCTGGAGAGCTCTTAGTGCGCTCCTTTGTATTTTTGACTATTTTAAATCTGAGACACTACAAGGATGTGCAATTGCAGAGACACCTGCCAAGAGATTGGGATCTCTCCAGCAACTGCCCCATTCCTTCATTATCAAGAGATACCAATGCAGAAATCTACCAAAGCTAGGATTATCTAACTCACCCCAAACCCTGAGTAGACAAGTCACCAAAGCAACAGGGCAAACTCCTATGTGTGATGCTCTCTAGTCAGTACCACGACCAGAGAAGGAAACGACCCTGGTAGACATAGTGACATGACTTACAGAGAGCTCCAGATTAGACCCCTGAGAATGGCCAAGCCATCCACCTAATTTCTTTTTAAATTTGACACTTCCTGATGGATTTAGAATCAATTTGTAGGCTTCAATCAAAACAATCCTCTTTTTAAAGGGGGCCTGTGCTCAACCAAGAAAAGAAATTGAACAAAAGCGGGACTTGAGGATGAAATACGTTAACTGGATGAGATATGTGAACTGCATGAAACAGGAACAACCTGAAGGACTTTACTGACTGACTTTTCTTGCTAGTAAAACCAACAGTCGGAACAGAACTGTCTACTATTGCTCGGACTGTCCCAGTTAGTCTCTGACGACATCTACTTACGCTTCTTTGTAGTAAACAGTGAAGCTAATGAGATCTCTATAATCTGGAGGGCGATACCGTTCCCATGTTAGTTTAATCCGATTCTTGAGTGTAGTGTTGGAAACAAAACGCAGAATGTGGCTTTCACCTGCAATACAAAAGGACAGGCCATGACAGAGTTAGCATCACACCGCCTACTAAGTTTTGCCGTTTCTTAAGTATGGGTTTTAGCTCATTAGCCTTTCCAGTAGTGCCTATGACACCACAGAATACCAACAACCTATGTCTCTGTAGAACTTGGTGTTTCATCCTACTATATTTGAGTGCTTAAGGGTAAGCAGTGACATTGGCAATCACTTTAGAATATACTGGAGCTACTTCTATTTTTTCTGCAGCAGATTTTCTTTCAATGCATCATCAGATAGCTCTTGAAAACTACTTCAGACTTTCCCTGAGTGAGGAATGGAAGTCCTAGTTATTCACAGGACTGGTTCAGAAGCACTAAATTCAGAACCAACTTCAATGCACGCGCAGAGCAGTAACCAGCCTCTGTGTTATCACTTTCCTGGACAACTTTTGACAATCGCAATTTGTTTTACTGGGGAATGGCCAACACAGAAAGGACAAAGGAGTTTACGTTTCTACTCATGAGAGGCTGCACCAAGAACTCCAAAACTCAGTTCATATACGGCACAACCATTTGATGGCAGCAGCTTCCAGCTACTCTTCTGAACAGAGCTGGATGGAAGCCGGCAGCTTTGAAATGAATGGCTTCCCACTACCAACTCACAGAGCTTTCCAATGCAAAACAACTCAGCATTTTAAAAACATCATTCTTGGATGAAGAAATTGTGTTCTAAGCGTCAACTGTTAGTTTCTAATGTTCCGTAGAAGTCTCTGAAAATAAAGGGGGTTTCACCCTCGTGTACACTGGCACTATTGGTGCTATCTTTTCCAAGCCAGTTTAGCTTTTGTCGATTCTTTTCCCCTTCTCAGAGTCAGAAAGCTTTCTGTAATGGCTTTTTAAAAAAACAGGCAGCGGCTGGCACTAGCCTCAGTGGTAGTAAGGACTGGCTGTGTGTCTGTAACTCCTCCAGGACTGCAAGCCTTTGCTCTATTGAATGTGCAAAGAATGGAGTGTGCTTACAACAAGTATCTATGCCATCTGCATTTATGCATCACGCCTAAAGAGACATTCAGCAGAGTACGTGTCCTAGTTTTGTAAACACCACCCAGAACAAGGGGACTTGACTTATACACAAGATCCATTTTAATTTACTCAGCTCCAACAACACCACAAACAGACCACAAGAAAAACGCATTGCCAGTTCCAAGAGTTTGAGTATGAAGTCAAATTTGTAAGCATCCTGTCATCTTAATTCCTAGATGAGAGATTCCTTTTATATGTGTTGGTTACACCTGCAGACCTGTTGTGAAGACTACCGAAGCCAAGAGACGACTGTCCAATAAATTCAACCACTGCAGAATCCAAAATTAATTGCAAAGACACTGAAGTTTAGGAATACTGTAAAATACTAAGAAGTGCTCTCAATTCAAAAGCAAGTGATTTGAAAATAAAGCACAGAAAACCGAGTTGAGAACAAGCATTTCCAGCAACAAGGCACAATACTCAGCAGGAGATGAAAAGAACTTTGAACGTAACAGAAACAGTTTGTTTTGGTGTCTCTGGAATTGTTATTCAGCAGCCTCCTTGGCATCAAGAAAGAGTAGATATCTGAGAGAGGAAAATACCTATAATGATATACATTTGCGAAGGAAACAGACAAACTGCTCTTCGTTGGACATACCAAAACACTAGATTTTATTTCTCATTTCCCAGGTATGCTTCTATTGTTATATGATGCTGCTGTCACAAAAAAGACTATTTGGAAAGCAATCACCTTCATCGAATGGTTTTTACAGATGAGATAGTGACTGTGTAACCACATAATTTTCCACACGTGAACGTACTTTCACAGCTACCTTTTAAAAACTGAACAAGTAGAACGACTGAAAGTACTGTAATTTCTAAACTCTAAATATTGTAATGGTCAGCAACATGGCAGTGTGTTTGGGTTTCTTTTTTGTGACACCCTCCTATGCACTTTGCCTTGAGACTTTTTTTTGTTTGTGTACTTACAAGAGGCTCTCTCCCCATTGTTCCTTGGATTTATATCTCCTTTGCTCTGTCGTCCTTTGGTTCCTGAAACTTCCTCCATACGGTAAATCTCGGAAACACACAGTTTAGGATTAAATGCGAAGTACATTTTCCCCTCCTTGATCGTCAAGTTATGATGGCTCCAGTCCCACAGCTGCTGAAGATTGTGGTTGTCAAGCACGTAGAAGGAGTAATTCCTAGAAGGGAATTTTTTGAAGGAAAAATATTAGGTTTAATTCATAGCCAGTTCCAACCAAGAATACCTTAAGATAAGCAAATGTTAAAACACTGTGTTTCCTCTTATTACTTTAAACCGGTGTTCAGCAGAGTAAAGGATTTTCTTCTCTCCCACAGAGCAAGTTTTCCCTGAATGCTCACTTTGGTGAGAGGGCAGGGAAACAACTGTAACACAGGACTCCACGGCTGACACCACACCACGTCAAGCCCACTCCAACACGTGTTTTAATAATTGTACAGAAGCTTCTATGAGGAATATAAATTCAGGTCCTCTGAACAGCAGGTCTCTACGTTGGATTTTCCATTTTGTAGCAAATGGGAAGCAATAACATTACACACCTCACGGTAGGTAAAGCATGGTGCACTTGTGACAATACAATAAAATCACGAACACAGCTGTCTTGCTTACGTTTACAAAAGCAACCATAAGAGTGTGCATAGTGAGGTTTCCTTGCCTCTCTGTCTTCGTTTACCTCTTGGCCCAACAAAGATTTCCTGTGTTGTGCCAAGTACAGTTGCGCCTCTCCACCAAAACCCGACAGTGAGCAGCTGCACTGACAGCACAGCACAGGACCCTCACTTCAAAGCACAGAACCACCAACACAGGCAGCAGCATGTGCTGAGCCCATTCCCTACGCACAGCAGTGGAGGAACATGAACGTCTTTTATTTCCACAGGTATGAAATGCAAAGTTGTGTGTGTAAATCCTGTCATGTATTAGGAAGAAATTCCTGATACTGCTCCATTGTGCTGAATTGGAAAAAAAAGGTGCACCAAAAGCAAGACTATAGACTCTGCATCAGCAGCAAGACAACACCTGCAAAGACACTTACATTTTGGGATAGTAGGAACAGGAACACACAACTGGGAAATGAGTTAAAGGTCTGTGTAGCCAATGAACCTAAATCAAACCAACCCATCACGGCAGCATTTATCATGCTCTTCTGTGCAAAGTCTCACCAATGTTAACTACATCAACATAAAATCCATTATTCACACAAAGCAGACTTGCAACCTCTGCGAGCCAGCCTGCATTGGTAAGCCCACATCAACGTAGTGAAACTAGGCTTTCTACAAATCCTTTAACCACAGTCAGAGTTTCTGCAGTGTAACATGGCAGACTAACTGACACACTACTCATTTATGGTTTTCCTTCAGATACTTCATTGACAATTTAGCATCAATTCCTCCCTCACCCAACCTGAAGTGGAAACCGTGCACTCTGGTTGCAATCTGCACAGACCACAGTTGCGGTTTCTTGTAACACACCAAAATGCTCAGTGTAGTTTCAGAACAGTGTGAAAGAGAAGTGGTTTCTCCTATTTCCAGCTGTCCCCTAATCATCCAGGACTTGATGGCTAATGAAGTTGATATACCTGGTACCACTTCAGATGGATGCTGGGAAGAATTTGCTCAGCTGACAAGGGAGCACATACATGTTTGTGCTTTAAAAGCATCTTGCCAGGAGAGAACAAGGATGCTAAACTGCCTGCGGGATTTGACAGACATCACCAAAAACTGTGTTTGAGACACCTATTACTCTGTTACAGGTGACTAAAATCCCTGCGGCTCCCTGTGCACTGCTGAAAAGATGACACTTCACCATAATCAGCCATGTGACTAAGTGATGGCAATTAAGCTTTTCAGGAAAAACCCAAAAAGCTGGACTCTGAACACAATAAACAGAGGTGTGGCTCCATGGCTACAGAAACCGTCTTAAATGTTTAATAACAGCCTAAGCCTGTTTCCTGCTCACAACTGTGGTAATTATGCTTTAGACACCTAGAGACTGTTCTTGTATTAAAGCAACGTGACTAAGCTTTCAAGAGTGTGAATACATGAGGCAAATTGAGCACACGCTGGTGCTTTCCACAACTGCACAGCAACTGGGCCAGAGTTGGGAGTTACTGTGGCTCATACATTAAAGCCATCTGCACAAGTTTCAGCAGCCATCTGAGGCACGGCAAACTGGTCCTAGGGGTTCCTATGTACACTGGAAATATAAACTCGTGGCAGTTATTCTAGCACCATTCAAAGCACCAGGGAAACCACATTTGGAGGGCTGTATACAGTCCCAGTCACAGGAGTGGTGCCGCGCTGCATGGCTTGAAAGGTGGAGCAGAAGGCAACCAGAGTGCACTTAGGGCTTGGGTTATACATGAAGTTATAAATAAAGACTATATCAGACTCTGGCTCTAACAGCTGTGGAAAAAAATCCGGATGCCAAGGAAGATAGCATGGAAAGAATAAAAGATTCACTGCAGGAAAACAAAGCACTGCTAGTCAAACCCTGGAGACAGTAACTAGGGGAACGACTGGAGATCATGGCCTGAAGACAGACTAAACCTCTGAACAGGAGCAGGAAGCACACCTGGTCCCAGGCTTGCCATAAAAAGCCTCAAGGTGACCCGCATAACCCATGCATATCCACAGGAGAGAATTCCCACAACACGATGTGTATCCTCAACTGCAGAGCACCCACAGACACCTAATTATTGACCACATATATTAAAAACCTGCTTCACACTGTATCTGCAAGCGATGCTACATCTGTGCACATTCACCCATCAAAGTTATGAGGCAGAACACGAAATCCAAACCAAAAGGAGATGTGGGTAATGAAAATGTTTCAACAAGCTTTCAATCACCCTTTATTCACCCTTCACAGCACAGAGGAAACAAAAAGCTCCTGGAAGAGGTAATGGCCAGATAAGTAGACTGTTAATAAGAGAGCAACGCACGATCCATAAAGGCAAGTAACTTGCACCAAAAAGAGAATGCGAATTGGCAGAGAACCATGAATGAGAGCGGCGGCTGAGCTCTCTACAGAAGATGACCAGGCAGCAGAGGTTTATGGCTGACTGACTACCCTGGGACAAGATGAGCAACCCTGCAGGACATGCAGAACAGCAGGCGTTCATCTCTCAGTGCTACAATGATGAGTAAGACAGAAAATCCCATCAGACCAGATAGCTGGGACATTAACCAGTAAGAGACAGGAGAAAAGAAAAACTCTTATTGCTTTACGTACACAAAATGTGCCACAAGTTGGCTAGAAACTGTGTGCTAACATGGCATATGTTCTACACCTGTATCACAGTGTGACCCTGATCCCTGATGAGAACCTGACAACAACAGTCAAACATACACAGCATGTCACCACAACAGACAACAACGCGGAGGACGACACTTGAACAGAATGCTCCACTTGATGGTGTCTCTTTGAACAGGTTCGTTTTTCAGCATTTCTCTACAAGTCTGAACTTTATCGAAATTCCAAAACATTGCTAATGTTTTAATAATGCTGGTATATTCTTTTTGCTTGTGTTTGCCCATGAGCACTTCCAACAGAACCACTGAAGTTATGAACTGAGTATTTCTCTCTAACAGATACACACATCTTGCTAACGTAAATTGTAAGCAACTTGGAAACAGCTGATTTTGGCCAAGAACTGCATCTCCACAGGTAAATACGTGGGTAGCAAACCGGGGGCTTTTACACTAACCCATGGGTTTGGAAGTAATGCACCTTACCAATACAGTGTTTTCTTGTCCAGTGCAGAAAGGTAAACTGACAAGCTGCTTAAAATCCCACACAAACCCAGCCTCATGCCTCAGCGAACAAACTCCCCAGCTCACTTTCTGAAACTTCACTTACACAGGGATGGCTGAGAACCAGTGTGTTTAGAGACTGTCCAGAAACAAGCACAAAGCCGAGGAGCTTTCCCCCATGGGAGCCTGCCACTGCAGACATGCCCACCACCCGTGTTTACCACCAGCCCGCAGGGTGTTACTCATTCCTAAAACACCCTAACACCCAGGGCAACCACTTTGTTGAAACACTGTGGCCATAACTGGCTTTGCTGCTACCATGCCAACTGTCTGAATTGACCATCATCTGACACTAATGACCCCAGGAAAGCAAACCGTAGAATTTTGAGTGAGGAGCCATACAACAGCTAGAGATCCTGTTCACACCTTCCAACAAACGTGACAGTTGCTGATGGCCCTGCTTCACCATGATGCAGAAAACAGGACGAGTTGTTTTGCTTTTATACAGACTGTCTCCAGTTTGCTGCAGAAGTTGAAACGCAACGACAGCAGCCGGTCGGTGCCACAGCAGGAACTCTGCCTCAGCCACTCTCTCCTCGCTTGCTCCTGAAGGCCACAAGCTACTCATTTTCCAGGTACCCAGCCTGAAGATGCTTTGGGAAACACTGCCCACGTGCCACCATCTACAAGGCAGCTGCAGCTGATGACAGCAGCGAACACGCAGCACCACGGCAGAGGACAGAGGGGCCTGGCAGAGCAAACCCCAGACCAGGAATCAGCACCCTGCAGCAGACACCGAGACCCCTCCAGCACACCTCCGCTTCAGTCTCCCCATTTGCAATGAGCCATTTTTTTTCTTGCCGTGGGTGCACGTTCACTATGGACACAGTATTCAAAAGAGAATGAATACACTGAAAACTAAGCAAGTCAATTCCCTCTAAACTTTCCATTTTCTGTGATAGCCAAGGCAGGCACCAGCAACTGAATAAGGAAGGGAGAAATACTGAGGTATCACTTTCTTAGTGCAGTTCAATAAAAAAAACAAAGGGGGGGGGGGAGGCAGTGGTGG
>Ga0065711_1033917_pt1 | contig 24590 bp, 16 predicted proteins | sample Hoacrofraction12_FD_59098 | JGI IMG/M metagenome (GOLD analysis project Ga0065711, IMG submission 59098) | Hoatzin crop microbial communities from Cojedes, Venezuela - Epithelial fraction 12 v2 (version 2) | ecosystem: Host-associated > Birds > Digestive system > Esophagus > Crop | place...
ATAGGCTTGGGACGAACCTGCTGGAGAGCAGCTCTGCGGAGAGGGACCTGGGTGTCCTGGTGGACGACAGGTTAACCATGAGCCAGCAGTGTGCCCTGGCTGCCAAGAAAGCCAATGGGATCGTGGGATGCATCAAGAGGAGTGTGGCCAGCAGGACGAGGGAGGTTCTCCTTCCCCTCTACACTGCCCTGGTGAGGCCTCATCTGGAGAACTGTGTCCATTTCTGGGCTCCCCAGTTCAAGAAAGATGAAGAGCTACTGGAGAGAGTCCAGCGGAGGGCTACGAGGATGGTGAGGGGACTGGAACATCTCTCCTACGAGGAGAGGTTGAGGGAGCTGGGCTTGTTCAGCCTGAAGAAGAGAAGGCTGAGAGGGGAACCTTATAAATGCTCATAAATATCTGAAGGGAGGGTGTCAAGAGGATGGGACCAGACTCTTTTCAGTGGTGCCCAGCGACAGGACAAGGGGCAACAGGCACAAATTGAAGCACAGGAAGTTCCATCTGAACATGACGAAGAACTTCTTCCCTCTGAGGGTGACAGAGCACTGGAACAGGCTGCCCAGGGAGGTGGTGGAGTCTCCTTCTCTAGAGATATTCAAGACCCGCCTGGACAAGTTCCTCTGCGGCCTGCTGTAGGTGACCCTGCTTCGGCGGGAGGGTTGGACTGGGTGACCCACAGAGGTCCCTTCCGACCCCTAACATCCTGTGTGATTCTGTGTGATTCTGTGTATATACTCTACTGTCTCTGCGATGCTATTTCTTGGCTCCTACTGTACCCCAACCTCTGTTTTAATTATTCTCCTCTGTTGTAAAGTATTCCTATTAAGAAGTCTGGGTCTCAAAAGTAGTTCTAAGACAGCACATTGCTAAATATATTTATCAGCAATTAATATTTCACATATGAGGTGTTACCTAAAGGTCTCAGTATAGTTATTGATATTTGTTCTCAGAAGCACCTTGCTTCAGCAATAAAACACGTTTACAGCTTTTTATATATGCTGGATGAAAGCCAGAATAATTATGTTTTATGGATTTTCTTCAGGCATCTTCATTATTAATTGTTACTTATTCAGTCAGGTCCACCGTTTCACTAAATGTACTTTACTTACTACTGTGAGAAAGAAGAATGCAATGTGTCATACACTTCATTCTAAGTTTGGCATACATAAGATATTCCTTAAACAGAAAAGATATTTTGCTGACACAATCACTATATTTCGCTTATTCTGACTTCAATTCCAATGGTTATCTCACAGCTTTATAGTCAGGCACCTTCTGTTCACAAGCAGGTAATTCTTGATAACCAATGATGTTGCAGAAAGCACTAACTTTCCTGTTAGCACGAATGTTGTCCCTGTTGATAATTTTGGAGCTGTACGACTTGTTAACTGGGAAGGTCAGATCTTAACTTTCAAAAACGGTTTGTGCCTTGATCATAGGCTTGAACCCAAAGTCTATTGATTTTCTGTAATCCTGAATAATACCAAATCAGATTCCTGAACATTGATACTATGTGTACTACTCACATGATTTTTAAGTAGAATTAACAAATCATGGCTAAACTGGTGGGTGTCTACAGGCTTATGCAATCTGTTCAGAATCTGATTTTGACCATTCCAGAATAAGAACAATTAAAACAATTTTTTGTTCATGACCATTATGTTGACAGATTTTGTTTGTTTCTACCTGATGAAATCAGTCTGAGCTGCAAAGTGTTAAACAAGGTACGTGCAAGAGGTAGCTGATTTTACATGGGTGATATTTCAGCATTATCAGATGTCTTCTCCTCTAAAAATTTTCTCAAGCCTTATTCCTCTGTTGGCTTGGATGTCTTACACAGCTTGAGGCAAATGTATCATCGCCCTTGTACCTGAGAGAATTCTTCTCATTAGAGATCAAATGTTTTAAAGAGTTCATGTTAGTACTTTGATAACATTCAGTAGTACCATTTTAACTCTTGGAGATCATCATTAAGCCATGAGAGTCTTCACACTGAAACAGCCAAAATTAAAACTCCTTGATCAATATTTAGGTTGAAAAAAATTCAGTAAAATTCTGTACAAAACTTCTATACAGAAAATTGCAGTAAACTTACTTTCAAAGCAATTCTAGTCAAAGTTCAGAGCTATTAGTCCATTTGTCCATTTTTGTTATTTTTCAAATATCTGTCATCTTGCTGTCCAGGGCTCAAAGCACTAAAATATAAAAGTAGCAATCTCATCGAAAGACCAGCGATGTCTTTCCCTGGGACATAGCTCAGACCGGAATGTAGCTACAAGAATCTGTCTCGATCCTTATGAAGTGCATTCTTGAATTTCAGATGTTTGATCGAGAAGTGAAGCAAACTCTAAATTTCTCTTCCAAGATGAGTGAGATGGTGGGGCCTTTTGCAGGTTTCATAGGTCGTCAGTGGAGACAAATGGAACTTATAAAATCAGGCTATTTGGTCATGTAAAATGTGGAAAAAGTTACAATTTACTTTAGAGTTTAGTTTCAGATAACTGAAAGTAAGTATCAAGAAGAAAAATAGATATAAAGTGAAATTGATACTGGAGAACTTAAAAACTGAGGTTGAGCTTCCTTTGAAAGGGTGTTGAGAGATTAAATTAGTGCACAACTTTCATTGGAACAAGCTATAATTCATTTTAGATGTGCAAAATTAGACTGAGTCACCTGTGAATGTATGTCTATGTTTCAAAGAGAAAGAGAGATTTACAATATTCAGCAGTACTCATATAACAAAACAAAGCAAACTAAAATCATACAATCATAGAATGTTTTGTGTTGGAAAGGACCTTTAGAGGTCACCTAGCCCAAACCCCCTGCAGTGAGCAGGGATATCTTCAACTAGACCAGGTTGCTCACAGCCCCATGCAACCTGGCCTTGAATGTTTCCAGCGATGGAGCCTCCACTACCTCTCTGCGCAACCCATTCCAGTGTTTCATCACCCTCATTGTAAAAAATTGCATCCTTATACCTAGTCTAAATCTACCCTCCCTTAAAGACATTAATCCTTGTTCTGTCACAACAGGCCTTGTTAAAAAAATTTTCCCCATCTTTCCTTTGGGCCCACTTTAAGTGCTGAAAGGCTGCAATAAGGTCTCCCTGGAGCATTCTCTTCTCCAGGCTGAATAAACCGAACACTCTCAGCCTTTCCTTGTAGGGAAAGTGCTCCGTCCATCCGACCATTTTGTTGGCCCTCTTCTGGACCCACTCCACGTCCTTCTTGGCCATCCAACCAATTCGTCATGCACCAAAGAGTCCACCCATGAAATCCTGATCCCTTCTATTTAGAAAGAAGGATGTTGACCATCCAGCCAAATCCTTATGCACCAAACAGTCCACGCATTAAATCCTGATCCCTCCTATTTAGGGAGAAGGATGTTGCAGGGGACCGTGTCAAAGGCTTTACAGACGTACAGATAGGTCACATCCATTGCTTTTCCCTTGTCCACTGATACAGTCACTCCATCATAGAAAGCCACTAGGCTGCTCAGGTAGGACTTGTCCTTGCTGAAGCCATGCTGGCTGTTTCCAATCACCGCCCTGTCCTCCATGTCCCTTAGCAGAGCTTCTGGGAGGATCTGTTCCATGCTCTTCCCAAGCACAGAGTTCAGGCTGACAGGTCGGCAATTCTCAGGGTCCTCCTTTCTAGCTTTTTAGAAAAATGTCACAATGTTTCCCTGTTTCCAGTCACCAGGGACTTCACCTGACTGCCTTGACTTTTCAGACATTATGGAGAGTGGCTTGGCAACTACATCAGCCCATTCCCTCAGGAGATGAGTGGCATTGCTGCCTTCCCCTGTTATCTTTCTCTAGTATTGATTTTCTTCTCAAGAATCATAAACATTTTGTGGAAAACAGATGTAAAAGTTCTCTTTCAAACTTCACTGGATCTTGATTCATGTATTTATAACACAAATCTGTTTGTAGAATTCATAAATTGCACTTTTTAACCATTTATTTTGCGGTATATCCTGAGTGACATGCTTTTTCTACTATAATAATAGAAAATATTTCTGCATATATATTGGGATAATTAGGAAGGGAAGAGATGTGTCCTTCATTGCATCCTGTCATGAAACCAGGACAAATTTAAGGCTCCTATCCCAAGAAGCATTCCTGAGTCTCTCTCTGTAGATCTAACTAGAGAAAGAATAGCTTCTCAAAGGAAGATTTAGAGCATCCAATTTGGGCACTTGCTGTGAATTGCCTTCTGGCAGACTCTTTCTATGTTTCTCTTCACCAAGTACCTGCAAAGCTTTGGAGGCTATCATCTTAATTTAGGTGAATAAGTTATTTTGCCTAAGGCTAGATGGGGAATACTGCACTGGGAACAGGATTTGACCATGTAGATCTAAAATACAATTCTTCTACAGTCCCTTGTACCCAGTATCCTGAAAGTCTTTGTCCTTATATAAACTTTTCACTGATCAACTGAACTGATTGTGGTTGGAGCACATTAAAACACACAAGGCTGCCACAGTTCACAAGTAGGGCATCTGGGTCTTGTACAGCTTTTTCTTTTTTCATATGACAGTGTAGTTAATCAGCAAAAGTAAAGATAAAATAATGATTTTTGTAGCATCTCTGCATAACTATAACAAGAAAATAAAAGCTTTGGCTAAGTTCAATATTTCGAGTTACCAGAAATTAGAAAGCATTACATGCGTAAAAATCAGAATAAAAATGAACATGTATATCCTGCAAAAACACAGATTAAAAATAAAACCTCCCTTTAATTTTTTGATCTTTCATAGATGGTGCATTTACTATTCTGCCTTACAGAAGCTGCTATATTTTTTTGTGAGCTAAAAGTAGGAGCCTTGTCGTGATATTATTTTCAGAGAAGGAGACACTTGATGCTTTTCTTTCAAAGCAGATTTTTTCAGCCAGCTATGCTGATACCTTCAGCAGTACTTGACATATGCTCAAAGAAAATACTTGGTGACAGGAAAGCCTGGCTCTGAGTATCAGAAACAGACACAACTGTGTTCTCATTTACCAAAAAATGTAAAGGTTCTTACCTTGCAGTTTACGCTCTGCTGTCGTGCAATAATTCTTTTCTGACAGAAACACAAGTCTCTGTAGATTCTTCCTTACCCTCTTCATATGTCAAGATCTTCAGTCCTTTCTTTTTTCCACTGTTTTCCTCCCTGCCTCCTTTTTTAACACCTGAATGTAATCACAGATGCAAAAATATATGACTCTCATAAATTAATGGATTCAGATCTGTGTCATCACTATGCCCAAGCATCCAGTTGCAGACTAAATTCTCTTTATTATCCATTTTTATTAGTCTCATAATCAAATTTTATCTGCTGTAATAGAAATCACATTATCTAAAGTCAATTAATATTTCATACTTTCCTAATGTAAACTCACCAAGATCAAAGGGATGTAAAGGGTGTTCTAGGAAAAATAGAAAGTGTCAAACAATGTCAATAGAAAATAATCATGATGCCAAAACTTTTCAGGTACCTAACGTTCACAGAGACCTCTGTGATTAACACTGAGATAAAACATTCAATAGGAAAAATATGCAATCATTATTTCTTAGATAATGCAAGAATCAGACCACCATCTCTGGCTTGTTACAACAATAGACTGCATAGCTGAAATATCACTTTCACTGATTATGTAATTAATGCTTTCTATGAAGGGTGCTTTGAGACATACAAATTAGGAGCCAAAGTGTATTGTGGGATGGCTTTTAATATGAAGAGCTGTGAATAAAGAACAGGTGGTTGACTATAATATGTATGTTATCTATATAATGAGGTAGATGTGTATTCTTTATTTTTGATTCTTGAATGCAGTGGCTATCCTGGGGCTAACTCTCAGTATGGAAGAAATTGATGGGTGTTGCTGTTTGGCCACAGCTGGCAACCAAGGGCCATGTGGTCACTCTATCACTCCTCCCCCCGCTGGGGTGGGGAGGAGAATGGAAAGAAAAAGGCAAAACTCATGGGTCGGGGTAAGGGCAGAACAGAAAACAGAATTGAACAGTAACAACAATACTGACAGGAAAAATGTAAAAAAAAAAAAAAACAGCGACATGGACAGAGCAACTCTTACCGTCCGGTGCCCAGTGCGCTCCCGATCCACAATTAACTTCCTCTCCGGCCAGCTCCCCCACTCAGAATCGAGCATGACATCACATGGTATCAAATACCCCATTTGTTTGGCCAATTTGGGTCAGCCAGCCCGGCTGTGTCTCTTCCCAGCTTCTGGTGAAAATTAACGCTATCGTGACTGAACCCAGGACATCATCCACCCCCTATTCTCTACCATCTACGTCATGTCCAGGTCCCCCATTTTCCAACTGATCACCTCCACTTTTCCTGTCTTTAATCTTACACAGAGATATCCTTGCCTTCCTCCATGGATCATCCCTCTAAAATGTCCTTCGAGGTCATTTAAAGCATTACTTTAGGCTCCATCTGTCATAACAGTCTTTCAGGGCAGGAGCGGTGATGTGTGGTGATGGGTGGTCACATGCATGAGCATGAAAAAGTGGGGTTTTTTCCCCTTTCAGGTCCTTTTATAACAACACTGTAGTCTAACCCAAAGTGTTAGACTTTATTGTAAGCCTTTATTGTAAGTACTTAATCCCACAATACCTGCGAAGGGGCATTTTAATTAGCAGAAGACAAAAAAAGGCTGTGTTCCTAAGAAGATATGTAGTAAACGGGTGCTCCTTTGATTTGGTTGATACCTTACTTATTTCGATTTTCTCTTTTTTTCTTTTTCTCTGACTATTTGTAGGAATAACTTATTTTCTGGTAAGCGGTGTAAGTTTAACATGATTACTGCTGATCTAGAGTATGTTAGAAGCCCTGACTGAGAAGTACTGTATGAGTAGTAATACTGGTGGTTGTGACAGTTTATTGAAAATAGTTAGTGTACAATGTCTTTGTTTCTGCTGGTAAAAATTTCTGTGTTATTATTATTCATAGCCGGAAAGTACAATCAGTGTAATGTGAAACATTTCAAATATCTCTTTTATCACACTATAGGATTGAGTGTGGGTGGTTTTGGACTTTGTTTTTAACTTGCTTATCCTTTCTGAGTGGTAGAACTGTAAAAGATGGCTGAGCTTTCCTGCACAGGTATTACACTTATTTACATGTACAAAGTTTGCTGCCCATCGATCTGTATACCTTTGACCTTACAGCAACTTGGTCATACATGTCTATAGCGTCAATGCAATTCCAACAATTTAACTGGTTACGTGGACAAATACAATGTCTACAATTCCAACAATTTAACTGGTTACCTGGACAAATACCTGTGATGTATTATTACTTATGAAACCCTATGTGTTTATCTGTTATGAAAAAATGCAATTCTTAGTGAATAGAAAGTTATTCCCTGTTAATGTTTTGCTTCGAGAACTCTTTTCAATCCTTGAACTGTCTCTCCTAATATATGATATAATGTAGTGCTGTTACATATATTCTCAAGATTAATTGCCCTACTGACAATAAGCTCAGGGGTTTTTTAATATAGAAAAGAAACAACTCACCCACAAACATTTGCTTCATAGAAATTACTTGCTTAGTTATGACTATAGATTTTTTTCTGGAATATTTCTGCTGATTTCAGTGGAATTACCCCAGGAATTTTCCCTGTATATTCAATCTACCAGTTTGAAGTCTGTGTTGAATTTGTGTTCTTGTTTATACTTGAAAATGTCTCAGAGCAATAAATACTGAAAGTCTGAGATTTGTCTCTGTGTGTGCATGTCACAGGGTAAAAAAGAAAATGTGCTATCTTTTAATTAGTAGGAAGTGCATATTTTTCTGTTTCTCTATTATTATTGTCAGAAAATCTACTAATTGCCTGACTTGAGAACTGTGTTAGAAAGGTCTCCTCAAAACCCCAAATACTCTTTGTATTCTTGTTTTCCTGAGAGGAAAATAAATCCAGAGATTCTCTGGAAAGACAACTTCCTTACAGCCTTCAGAAGGCTCCTTTGCTGCTCTGGATATCAAAGTACTCCGCAAGTCTTTGTTTCCACTTAAAACAATAGCTCCCCCTCTGAGGACTGAGGCAAAAAGAAAAATAAAGAAATTTGGAAAACATGCATTTCCGCATCTTGGCAAAGAACTTATTTAATCCAAATGTGATTTTAGGTCTGCTTATTATTAATTCTAACAAACACATTTGTTTTTCTCTCTAAATACCAAAACCCAGCATAATTTAGGGCCCTGATGTATTCTGAATTACATGAAATAATTTTTCCACATGCCTACAGGTTTCAGTTCTGCAGCTCTCCATCTGTTAGGAGAAAGTTTGGGTTGTTATTTTATTATTTTTATTTATTTTTCAAATACAGCCCCAGCAGCTGTGCTCTCAGAAAGACCTAAGCTTTCACCAAGTTCTCTTTGAAACATTAAAACTTGTATTAATTTTATTTCACTCATAACAGGTGTCTTGCTTTTTGCATTTGGATTTTATTTTTGTAGGGCTTTGTCTGAAAATCAGTTCTTACATCTAACCACTTAAATGGAAGTATTAACTCCTGAGGCGAGAACAGAGAGAATAGGACCATTTAATTGAAAAAGAGTAGGGTTAAATGAATCTCATCAATGTCTACAAATACCCGAAGGGAGGGTGTGAAGCAGAGGGAGCCAGGATCATTTCACTGGTGCCCAGTGACAGGACCAGAGCCAGTGGGCGCAAAACTAAACACAGGAGGTTCCCTTTGAACCCCAGGAAACACTTTTTCACTGTGAGGGTAACTGAGCAGTGGTACAGGTTGCCCAGAGAGGTTGTGGAGTCTCCATCTTTCGAGATATTTGAAAGCTGTCTGCATGTGGTCCTGGGCAACCAGATCTAGGTGGCCCTGCTTGAGAAGGGGGCTGGTCCAGATGACCTCCAGAAGTCCCTTCCAACTTCAAGACTTCTGTGACGCTGAGATTCTGTGGTGGGCAGTGAAATGGCATGAGTTCTGTTTCAGAAAATCTATAATTTCACAGCAAAAATGTATGATTAATTTTTTCCCCTGATCTGTGTTCTATGTGATGGACAGCCCTTTAGAAAACTCCGAATCTGAAATCACAATGCCAATCAAGGTCTAACCTAAGACATTCAAGAAGAGTACGCATCTAGCATTTCATAGCTTCTAGCTGAAATTGCAGTGTCAGATATGTGTTTTAAACTGCAGTTTACCATAGAACTCTGTATAGTGGATTATGTTAACTTTGTCTATAACAAACCCTACACTGTACAGGAACAGACAGATTCAAACCCCAAGTGCAGCCTGAATCCCAGAAAAACATCCATTATCTGGCAGCAGGAAAAGGCTAGTACCTCCGAACAAATATCAGGATCTGCTGAATCTAGGAGGGTTAAACAAGTAACACTAAATTCCCTCCTTTTCAGACTCCTTATCTACCTTCTGTTCCCCATTGGTCATGGAAGAAACATGAACTCCAGAGCCCACTTGTTATACCTGAGAAGAATCATGGTGGAAAGAGAGCTGTTAGACATACCAGTTCAAAATCTAAGTTGTGCTGGTATTCAAAATTATTAATCAAAAGTAATGCCACCTGAAAAGCCTGCCTCTTACTGTTTTACTGGATTCTACCTTCATTTGGCAAATCTTACAGCAAATAGTGACTTAGCAAAAGTAGAAAACCTTCAGACTTTCTAGGCTGCTGCATAACAGAAGATACGCCACTGCCTAAAACTGAAACTGTTATTTGAAGAGCTAACTCTATTGCTCCTCCTAATATATTCTAATTTAATCTTTGACTTTTAAACACTATATGTTGAATTGCAGTAGGCTAAGCAGGCTTGCAAGCTGATCATTGTACCCAAACTAATTTTGAAAGGAGTCATGAAGACTGACTGTTTTTTTCATGTGTCCCAAACTCTTACCAAAAGGACAACGGGAAGTGATATATTTCTTTGAGAGAATTCAGGTTGTGTGTTTACTTTTACCTTGTTTTTTTAAAATGCTAAATTTCTGGCTGATCACTGTACAAGTTTGCTAAGTAGGAAGAGCTACAGGGGCAGCTAAGTTCTCTGCTTCATTAAAATTACAGCAAATCTTTGCAGAATTGTTTTTCAGAATGTGCTAATGGCCAACACAAGTTTTTGGAAAGCAACCCAGCGTAAGAAGTAGTCAAGCACCTTAAGAGGATAAGGCTTTTTTATTTTTTTTTTCTTTCCATGCAAGTGAAATCAATGAGAATCTGAGGTGTTTGTCACTCTTCAAGGTGAAGAATATACCTTGTCAAACTGAAGAGTTGAGGCAATCCCAATTCTGTATCACAAGATATTTCTGGTACTTAGCGAGTTTCAGATTAAAAGCATGAATGTTTACTATGTCTGTGGTGAAGACTAGACTGAGTGCACTTACAGTGTCTCACACTTCATGAACCTTTTAACTTGAGAATGTTATTATAGTGCTGGCAGTATTTGAAAATGAACAATGCCATCAGCGCTTTATCTGTTCTTATGTGCCAGAGTGCTAAAATCTCATTGCAGTCTATCATCTGGTGCTGCGTGCATTCTGAAAATATTGTCACAGCACTTGAATAGGAGGGAAGTCAGATGAAGCAATGCACTGTTGATGCCTGAGAAAAATGAAACTACTTGTGTAGCAATTAACCGCATTTTCAGTGGTTCAATTCTGAACAGTGATTCAACATACTCAGATTTGGTGGCATTGAGAAAACTTCTCTGTTTTTGGTGGGGTTGCTGGCAGACACACCTGGGACACCAGCAATCTGGGAAATATCCTATGAGAGCAGCACATTTTGAAAGTGATTAGAAATAATATAAATTAATGCCATAAAGTAAATGGTCTTTTACCTTATATTTAACTTACTCACATCTCGAGTACTGTGTTCAGTTTTGGGCCCCTCACTACAAGAAAGACATTGAGTTGCTGGAGCGTGTCCAGAGAAGGGCAACGAAGATGGTGAAGGGTCTGGAGATCAAGTCTTATGAGGAGCAGCTGAGGGAGCTGGGGCTGTTTAGTCTGGAGAAGAGGCGGCAGAGGGGGGACCTTATTATTCTCTACAACTACCTGAAGGGAGATTGTAGTGAGGCAGGTGTTGGTCTCTTCTCCCAAGTAATTTGCAATAGGACTAGAGGAAATGGCCTCAAGTTGCCTCACGGGAGGTTTAGATTGAATATTAAGAAAAATTTCTCTACTGAAAGAGTTGTCAGACGTTGGAATAGGCTGCCCAAGGAAGTGCTGGAGTCATCATCCCTGGAGGTGTTCAAAAATGTGTAGATATGGCACTTTGGGACATGGTTTAGTAGTCACGGTGGTGTTGGGTTGACCATTGGACTTGATGATCTTAGAGGTCTTTTCCAACCTCTGATTCTATGATTCTGTTATTTGAATCATTCTTAAAATCAGAGCAGTCCTGAAATAAATTGGGTTTCTCAAAATGTTGAGGGAAAATCTTCTCTGGGAGATTTGAAGTGCTGATGAAATGCCTTGCTTCAGCTGAACAGCCAGCCAGCAGGAGTAGGAGAGGTTCTGTATTTTTCTGGCAGATACTGAGGATTATGTAGGACTGGGCAGTGAATTATTAGCAATAGCTGACAGTACAGTGACCAGCAACATTATGACCTTCATTAGATTCCTTCTGCAGTTGTTTTGGAAGATTGTGATTAATTTTAAAGCTTTCAAATCAAAGTAGGATAGCAAACATTTTGAAGTTCATCAAAACCTGCTTTTCTGCAGCTTTGAAACCCAATGATTGTTCAGTAGAATTATAAGTGAAGCTAGCAGATGTATGAATGCCTTGTTCCAGGTCTTGCAGTTTACCTCTCCTTTAATACTGAGATATTCTTTCTCTCTCCACATATACACACATAAATGCCAGGACTATATCATACCTAATTTGTCCACAGAGAACAAATGAAGTCTGCAGTATCATCTGTAATAATCTCTTCTTTCCTTTCTTCTTTCCTCCCTGACTCCATGAAAGCCTCTCTGTCTATTGTCTGTTCAGATCTGACTTTGTCGAGAAGAGCCAGACCCCAGCCATTTTTCATTATTCTGTGTGTGCTCACCACAGTATTATGAGTGGTGGTCTTAAAAGTAGAGACTGCAGAGGATTTAGAAACATAAATTCCAACAAAAGTTGTTGAAGCTTCTTTTTTTTTTTTTTAAATACGCCAGCATTCTTCATTTCTTTACTATTCACATTTCACTAATACTGATGGAAATTCCTTCATGACTAAATCTGGGTTTTTAAAGAAAGATGTCTAAGTCAGAGATGCTCAGAAACAATAGCTATATTATCAAGGGATTTCTGTAGTAAATGAACAGCTGGTACCAAAAAGTCAAAGTGCAAATGAGTGGGAGGACTATCTTAAATCAGTGAGTTTAAGGGTTGACATCTCCAGCAGTATGTTAGGACAGACCTCGCTGTACCAATAGAATAATTAAGAGGTAATTCTGCTCCAGGTGCAAATAGCTGGCTTTTTGTATGCCCTACTTGCATGAATCCCATACAGTTGAATTCCTTAAGGAGAGACAATGTTTTATTTAAGTAAAGCTTCCATCAACAGAGGCAGGATTAGAGTTTTTTTTTTTTTAATCTGCACTACAGTGACAATTAAATAAATGGTCTACTGTATTTTGCAAGTGAAATAATGTGGCAAAAGCTTGAATGAATTGCTGGAGGCTGCAGCATGTGCAAATCACTGCTGGATTTGGAGTGCAATGGCACTTGCCTCCCACTTCCAGCTGAGATAGATAGCTGTAACACTTCTAAAGGTGTTTGCTGTTGTATCTGCAGTTCTTTTAGGCTTTCAGTGGGGCAGGGACTTGCAATAAAATCTCTTGCATCCTGTGTATGTCTTAACCTTTGTACTGAAGTGCAGTAGCTTTTTGGCCATCATTTATGCAAAATAGAACAACAGCAATAGAAAAGATTTAGTGTCGCTCCATAACTTCAAACAATTTGAAATGTACTTCATACAAAAACAACTAGGATATGGGATATTTGAATTGACATGCCTGGTCTGCCTCATTCACTGCAAAAACTTAAAATATGTATTTATGGAGTCCAGATAAATGTTGTTCTATTTGTTCAGAAATCTGACTTTATTTCTTTTTTTATTTTTAGCTCAACTGTACATATTCTAAAAGATTTTTCTTTGTCTTGTGCATTTATGAAAATTCACAAGTCGATTTTTCTTTCCCCAATTCTTCTATAAAAAAGTTGAGCCAGAAGAAAAGTATATTATGTCATAAAAATACAGTTTAATAACTCCGAAAAGAAATTGTGAGTTGAACAAAATGTTCACTAGCAAGGCTCTGAGCTGTTAGAATGAAATAATGATCCTGGAAGGCTTGTAATGTGAGCAAAAAATATTGGTTGTCCCATCATAGTAGATTTTGATTAATTTTTCAGTAAGTGTACAACTCCTTCCTTGGTAAAGTTACTAGTTATGTATTTACTTATTAGCTGGAAATTGTGTGGATGGCTAGCAGGATTTAAAAATTAGTCTTCATGACACTTATTAGAAAATCTTTGTTTCCTTATTTGGCAAGCCACTGTGAACAATAATTTTCTAGTAAAAGGATTAGGAGGATTAACTTAGTGATTGAAGATCAAGTTCCAACTCAAAAACCTTGATAAAAATGTTTAAATTAAACTTGTAAATGTAGGAAAAGTAGAACTCTGTTTAGTTCTAGAAGAAGAAGCCACATCACTGTGTCTCCCTGGAGTCTGTCAATGGGGAGAGCTAACGGAATCTGAAAATAGTCCAAAGAACATAGGGACTGGAAAGATATTTTCTAATGGCAAGCTTTCGGAATCTGAGTACTTTTCTGTCTGAACTCTTTTCTCTCCCTGAATTTCATTTCCCATCTTATACCTGCAGATGAGGTCTGAGCACTCAGCTGGAATCCAGAATATTTTGCTGAGAGCAGGCACCTAAAAAGCCAAAGGAAATTCACAAAAAAAAGAAGAAAATTGTCACCCCTGCCTCCTTCTGCTTTGTTTTCAGCATAAACTTTCAAATGTCTAGAGTGTGATTTATTTGACTAACGTAATTTCTGTATTGTATATCCCTATCGTATGAGCTAGTCACTGTGAAGTTTAGTTGTAGTCACAAGTGTTCTCATCCATGGAATTTAGGACATGATTCTTCACATCCTAAAGCAGGAAATTAAACAAATTGAAACCTAAAAGTGTTTACTGTACTCCCCTGGCAAGTAAGGGAAGTGGGACTCTTAGCTTAAATACAGGTGTCTATCAACACAGGCATTAAAATTTGGTGAAATGGATGCTGCTCTTCAGGACAATGTAGATGATCAAGCTGCCTAGGAAGCCTTGCAGTCAGTGAAAAACCTGAGGAAGAGGTGTGTATTTGCCCAAAGCTCCTTTCTTCAGCTTAACCAGTGATTATTCTATACATGAGCAACTTCTTTGAACAGGAGGAAGTTTGCTAAAATATTTTCCGGGTTTTCACCCTAAATTGGGTGATATTAAAACTGGCAGGTAGTAAACAGGCAAGAATCCTAAAGCCTGGTTTTAATCCTTGTTTTTCAGTTGTGAATCTGGTCATAGACTTTTTTCCCCAAAATTATTTTCACTAGTCTTTACACCCATAAATTGATTTTATGAAGCATAGGTCCTAGTGTTAGACAAACCTAAATGTTACAAGGCCTATTTCTGCTTTCAACATAATGGTGTTTTTAAGCTTGTTGCAATGGTTAAGTATATAAATAGATACATTTACATGCCATATACCCCATTGTTGTCCAAAAAGTGGATTCTTTTACCTGATGTGCAATAAGCCAGTTCTCACACACTCAGGAGAGTTATTGTTTTATTCAGGCCTGGGTGCTCAGTGGACTTTCCACAAATCAAGCACACCCAATGCCGGCTTCTTTGTTACATTTATACATTAAATTCATGCATATTCTATCTATCTAATACATGTTCATTCTAATCTACATGCATTGCGCAACTATGTGGCGTCATTCTTCTTGGCTCCCTTTCAGACCCCTCTGCACATGTCTTCCTCCTTTTTGGGGGTCTCTGGTAGTCTTTGGTGGTTTTCACAGATGAAGTACCCTAACTCCTTTTATGCATACATGGTCACATGTCACCACAGGACAACTTAAGGCTACTTTCTTTTGCCAACTTTCTTTTGTTCCTTCAAGAAGGAGAATTTCTCTTTTATTAATTGGATAGTGTAGATGGCCAAGATATTCTGTCTCTAAGCTTAGGTTAAATGTTAACATGATTCTGGTCATGCACTACTTGATCAAAGGGACGCTATTAAACACAAAACGTACCCCTTCTTTCCAAGGGAAGAACTTGCTCTATTACACCTTGCCTTCCCAATAAGTTATAAATGTAGGATGACCAAAGAAGAAATAGGTAACGGCACAAGTCGAAGAACTGTAGAATAATTTAAGTTGGAAAAGGTCTCTAAGATCAAGTCCAGCTGTAAAGACTGCCAAGTCCACCACCAAGCCATGTACCCAAGTCATACTGCGCGCTGCAAAATATTTTACCATAGCTGACTTGAAGGTCAACAGACTTCACGGAGTGAACTGTTTAGTCTAAAGATGAGAGAGACATCAGGCTATTCTACTGTTGCTTCTTTTTTTTTTTTTTTCTTTGAGCAGAGGGAGAGTTTGTTGAGGAAAATCATGGAATCTTAGAATAGTGTGGGTTGGAAGGGACCTTTGCAGGTCATCTAGTCAAACCCCCCTGCAATGAGCAGGGGCATCTTTAACTGGATTTGGTTGCTCAGAGCCACATCCAACTTGACCTTAAATGTTTCCAGGCATGGGGCATCTACCACCCCTCTGGGCAACTGTTCCAGCATTTAACCAACCTCACTGTAAAAAATGTCTTCCTTATATCTAGTCTAAATCTACCCTCTTTTAGTTTAAAACCATTACCCCTTGTTGTATCACAGCAGGTCCTGCAGAAGTGTCTGTCCCCATCTTTCTTATAAGCCCCTTTTAAGTATTGAAAGGCTGCTATAACCTCTCCCTGCAGCCTTCTCTTCTCCAGGCTGAACAATGTCAGCTCTCTGAGCCTTTCCACAATAGGACAGGTGTTCCATCCCTCTGATCATTTTTGTGGCCCTCCTCTGGAACCACTGCCACAGGTCCATGTCTTTCCTGATGATGTCTCACCAGAGTGGAGCAGAAGAGAAGTACCTCCCTCAACCTGCTGGCCACGCTTCTTTTGATGCAGCCCAGGAATATGATTTGCTTTCTGGCATGAGAGAGCACATTGCCTCGTCATGTTCAGCTTTTCACCCACCAGTGCCCTCAAGTCCTTCTCCTCAGGGCTGCTCTCAATCCTTTCATTTACCAGCCTGTATTGTTACCACAGGGTTGCCCCAACCCATGTGTGGGTCCTTGCACTTTGCCTTGTTGAACCTCAGGAACTTGTCCAGGTCCCTCTGGATGACATCCCGTTCCTCAGGCATGTCAACTGCACCACTCAGCTTGGTGTGGTCTGCAAACTTGCTGAGAGTGTACACAATTCACTGTCATGGATGAAGATATTAAACAGTACTGGTCTCAGTACGGACCACTGAGGTATATCACTTGTCACCGATCTCCATTTGGACATTGAGCTGTTGACCACTACACTCTGGATGTGACTGTCCCATCAATTCCTCTTCCACTGAAGAGTCCATCCATCAAACCCATATGTTTCCAATTTAGAGAGAAAGATGTTACAGAAGTCCAGGTGGATGACATTCATAGCTCTTCTCTTGTCCACTGACGTATTCACTCCATCCAAGAAAATACTGGTATTTAGGCAATGAAATCTCCTGTTCCTTTTGAAATCAGTGAGATGAATCATCTTCTGCATCATGAGAAGAATGCAGTCCACTGCAAGAATGAATGCTGAGTGCAGCTGAAAGAGTTTAACAATCTCAGCAAATCCCAGTAATATTTTTGCCAACATTTAAAGTATAGTGTTAACAGTTATTTACAACATTATCTGTGTCTATCCTGATACTTCTGTGACTCATTGATTTTTCCTGACCAACTACGTCATACTAGGGGAAGCTGAGTAAGCGCAGAAGAGATGGATTGTGAAATCCCACTTACACTTGAAACACTTTGGCAGTGAAACGTTTCAGTGAATAGACTGAAAGTGTGAAACTATGTGCAGATATATTAGGATGAATGTATATGCTTCACTTTTCTGGCCTTGAAGGCCCTGTAAGACCTTCACAGTACTTTACTTCACTAGGATGATTAGGGAAGAAAAAAACTCCAACACATACACAGCCACATTTACCACAAAATTCTTAATGAGATATAAATAATCTCAGCTCAAGACACTATAAAGAACTACTGAGCATTCTACTTATGATTTTACATAATTCACCTAAATATAGATAATTGCAGAGCAGATTTATTTTTGTTGTGTGTGACATTTTCAGATGGTAGCTTGATCACTTTGTTTCCTAATGATATCCCGCTTATCTATTTTGGTGTATCTATAGAACTTGAATCAAGCTACCTTTTCTATTCTTACATTTCAAAGCCTCTGGTATCTCTTCCAGTCCTGGCTGTATAATGATAGTGTGTGTGTTTATATATGTATACACACATACACATATATAACATGATTAGATCAGTACTTTTGTCAAACAGCTTTTCAGGGTTAATAACGTCAGTATTCAGATGGGCTCATCTTTGAACTTTGCAAGCAGAAGGTCTTTTTTCTTTTCGAAATTCATTCCCTTATGGCATACCATTCAAAGCTGAAGTCACCAAAGCATAGGAGCATGTGCTTAAACACAATCGTGCATGTAGGTCCATTCTTTCTCAGCAAATCTTTTAAGGCTGTGCTGAAGTTAACCAGTACGTTACTGAACTGAGCCCTTTTGCAGCAGATGATGATAAGTTTGTACCTCCTAAGAGTCCTTCTACTACAGAGACAGATTCACTTAAGAAGAAGAAATGCTCTGATTCAGATGAGGGAGTGGGGGGGGGGTGTCACCATAACTTATTCTTAAGGTCAACAGAAACCACTGTGATTATTTTCCTCTTGCTTATTTTGAGGATTTGCTGAACATTTATTGGCTAATATTCAAAAGATATTTTACAATTATTGTTGCAAAACTGAATCAAAGGACATATTCAGTAATGGATGCTAGGTGTTCTTTGGGAGACCATCCCTTGAATTGCTATTACTTAGATGACATAGTAAGGTATATTGTATGCCAGTTTAGTAAAGGGGTACGTATTTTAATTTATTACCTTCAAATGTCAACATTAAGCTTTTTAAGTGTGGTTTCTTAAAGATGCAAGGCATATGTAATAGCACTGTCTGTCATTCCTCACTCTCCTTTTTCTATTCCAGACTAACTACTTGAACACACTAACCGATTTCAAGCAAATGTAAAAGAAAGCTACAAGTCTCAAAGATGTCATTTTTATAGATATTCATGAAAGCAGGCAGCTAGAGCAAAGAGACACCCTTTTAATGTCCCACTGGCAGAAATCATGCAGGACTCTGGTTCTTTTCAGACATCAGAACATCCATAGAGGTGTTCAGCGTAACTAAGCCTGGTTGCCTCTGACCATCTCCATTAATTTCTGCTACTCATGAAATTTATTTCTTCACAGTACCAGTGCTGTTTCTGCTGCATGTCTGGGATTTTTACAGGTTAGCTATTTAAAATTGGCTTCAAAATTACAGCCAGTGTGTTAGATCATATCGCACAAAGTGCCAAGCCTATCACTCCCATTGACAGTTCCTTGCTAAACTGCATCTTTCATTTATTCTTATATTATGATCTCTGCCCCCAGGTATCCATCTTTCTATCACAGGCATAGTAAGCATAAATCCGTATCCCCTCTAGACAATCCCTCAATACAAAAAGCATAAATCATTTCTTGCATGTTATTAGTCTAAAACCAGAAACCTATTAAAGCTTCATTACAAAATTCAAATCAAATATTCCATTGGAAGAGTACTCTATAATAAAATCAAATTAATTCACGTCCTATGGCATCATTGCTGGCAAAGGTTATGTGTACTGTCTTATTCATGCCAGTTCTACTCTGCTACGTGGTTACAGAAATAACGTCTTTTTGGTCAACAGGTCTGCACTATGAAAAGACAGAGATGCATCTGAGGACAGTGACAAGAATAAAACAGCACTCTTTTTTTTTCACCACCTATCTACAGTGTATACTGAGTATAAGGATACAAAGATAGTGCATAGAAATGACCACAGAAGGAGTTAATTCTATTCTCAGAACTTTGACTGCTGAATGAGGGAAGGAAAGACTGGCAGGGGAATGAGGGAAGGGAAGAATATTTCCAAAAGCAGTTAAACTAAAATGTCTGGATTTTTAACCATAAGGAGTATTTACCAAGACATTCTTTTCCCAATTTTGGTGTCTCTTTTTATATATGTTATATGTTTTGCTGGGTAAAAGTTATCATGTGCTGTGGCTTGTTTGGTTGTGTCCCTGTGCTGAATGGCCAACTGGAAGCTAACTCACAGAATGACTTTTCAAAGTGACCAGACTTAGCCACTGAATCCTATATGCCTTATCCAGCCTGAAAAATTAATTTAGATCTCTCCATTTGACTCAGCTGCCAGTTTTCATAAACAGGATAGGGACTTCATGTTTCTGAGGCTCCTATTCTTCTGTCAAATCCTGTTGACATTGATCATTGAATTGAAAAGTAGCTGTCATCTGTGATAGATCTAGACAGGGCACACCCACTTAAGTCTTCATTCATACGGAAATGGAACTTCAAAAAAGAACACATTAGATGAAACAGAAATATTTTGTGTCCCACTTTTGTAAACAATGTATTTGTCAGTGCTATGATGCAATAAATATGACCAGTCATGAAAACTTTAAAGACACACAGGGTTAAATTGTCCTTGCAAAGAACAGTGTGATGTGAAATAAATGGGAATGATTACTGAATATTCCAGACAGTAAATGAAGCCCTTTTAGCACTGGGGAATAATAAATAACTGCGTCTGAATATGCTCCTTCTTATGTCAATAGGAAAAATGTCCTATTTTAAACAGAGACAGAGAAAGTCTCAGATACAATAATTAGTGAGTAGTAATTTATTTATGAGTTATTAATATTGCTTACCACTAATTTATATGGAATTCTGTCAGAATTCTCATCTATCATGAAGTTTCATCAAAAATAATAGTTTTTTTCACATTTTTATACTTAACACGGCATCACTTTGTGTCAAAATCAAATACAACTTGACAGGGAAAACTACTAATCAGTTGTTGCATATCTTCTAAAAAACTGTCAAAATTTGGCAGAGGGGAAAGCCTATGTACTTGAACGTCTGTAACTATATGTAACAATCCATTGGGCAGAATAGGAAAACCTATAAGAACTTTGGTCCTGTGTAATTTCTGTGTGAATTTTGTATCTTACACATACTGTAGAGCTCTTAATAAATAAAATCTAATTTAAATAATGGGAGAGATGATTGAACTGTGACCGAAAGGTGGCAGAGCTGTTTTTCTTGCAGCCATGTTGGAAGCTCAACATGGGAATCTTAACAGAGATGCTGTCAGAAGCTTTATATCCTCAGCCTCACACAGGGCATCTTAGTCTTTATTCTGAGTGTACCTATGACAGAGGTTGTAGATGTGACCATATTTGTATTTGAGCAGTAAGCCTGTTTAGAACAGTCACTTTCTGTCTGATAAATGCTTCAGACTTGTGATCTCATCTCCTGACTCTAGCTTGCCACCCTGATCCTGTGTGTTAGCTTTTGGCATTTTGGTTTCTTCCCACTCCTGGTTCCTGACTTTAATCACGTAATCTTCAGGCAGGACTACCCAATCTTTGTCCTCCTTAGGTCTATTCTAACCACTATGACTTTGTGTTCCACAACATGGTATTGTGCAACTTCTCTCAGAAAAAACATATTTCTGCAGTGTACTCTGCTGTATTCTTAAATGATACAGTTGCACTGGCTAAAGTGTAACTGAAAAATGGAATTGAGTCCCTAAAAATAAACTATTAAGAAATATCAGAGAGATTTAAATTTAAATCCCTATGTCTATTAGTCCTATTTAGGTATTTCTCAGTACCTTTTCACGATAGGGGGGAAAAAACTTCTACAACTTTGAAAACAGCAAGAAAAAGTTTCATTTTTATCTAGATCATAAATTTTTTTTGTTCCTTGTGCAGTTTCTAAAAAAATGTTTGATCAAGTGTTTCCTCCAGATGAAAAATATCTTCTGGTAGTGCAGATATTAGTTATCTTTCCTCCAGTTTCATGTTCTTTCAGAGAAGGGATTCATGCCTGAAAATATTAATAAAATAAGGCTTATCATGAGTAGCTTTTGGGCCATTTGTCATTTCAGTCCCCAGCTTGGGGGGAACTGAGTGACAGACAGGAGGGAGAAGAAGAGTGCCTTATGCTGCCCACAAGTACTACTGCAGGTGATTACATTTATTACTGGCATTAAGGTTTTGTATTGAAAGATAGCTTTACATGAGAAGTTGTGATGGATAGATATCTTCTTTATTTGGGGGGATTCATTTATTTATTTATTTAGGGTCACATGGATATGTTTGTATAATACACAAAAATCATGACTGGTCAGTTTATCCTATATGGGCAAGGGGGAAATCGCACATTCCCTTGGAACCAGCTAGGTTTCTCCCAGGGAGAGAAGTATTTTACTGGATCAAGCAGCAGAGTAAAATACTCAGAGCAGAGAGCTGGTGTCCTGACACCAAAGAAGATGCTGAGTGTAGCAGGGAGTAAATAGACAAGCCAGAGGTATCCAGACAGAAAAAATCCTTGGACCCCAAGAGGACTGTGGAAAGGTTGTTACAGCAGAGAAAGCCTGGAAGTCAGAATATGCACTGACAGTATACGGGCGGGGGGGAGGGGAATAGTTGTGAATCCTTTTTGTTCGTATTTTTTTATCTCTAGCCAAAATGAGTTTCCTCTCCTTAAAAAAGTTGTTTTCTTTTCTAATAATGCATGTTTTCTGTATTTTAAAGCTTTTCTAATTCTCTGGTGTACTCACTACAATGAAAAGGAATAGGTTGGTCTTTTCCAAAATACTGACTCAAGCATTTTCGCACCAGCTCTTAGTAACTCGTTACTTTATGGTGTTATTCAAAGAACAGCCAATATTCCACATGAAGCACCATGAGAGAACACAAAAAAGGTGGTCTTAAGCCTCTCTTCTTTCACCCCTTGCCCTTTACAAGCAAAGATGATGGCATTTAACCTGAATGGTCAGGTTAAAAATCATAGAAAGGGTATGCACCACAAGTCATGGAATACCACAGGCCTAAGCAGCAAGGTGGTAGTGGCAGTAACCACCCACTTCTCCTGTCTCTGTCTCTGAAGGTGCATGGGGTGCCTGGACAGACTGCTTCACATATAAAAGGGGAAGATTAGTGAAGAGTTTCTTGCTACTGGAAGAATTCAGCACTGTTTTACTATTCTTTTTCTGTTCCCTTTGTTCCTTTTGGGTGGCTCTGTGACAGTAAATATGAAAGATCTGCACAGAGACTATAGAAATTTGAAAAATGACATTTGGGAATCTAAATCTAATACGTGTTACAGAACAGTGTGCAGCTATTCTTTAATCCCTTTTGTTTCCAGATTTCTCAAGGTCTTAGGGCATCTCAAAATGCTAAGGGGTGGGGGTGGGGGATGTATAGTGTTTAATTTTTTTCCATTTCAGGGGATTCAGTGTCTAAAGTTTATGTATTCTTTTCATCCTAACTTCCACAGAATTTGGATTCCAGGTAACTGAGTCATCTGGTGCTTTAGAATAATCTATCTAGTTCTGGGGAGAGGGGGCAGGGAATGTGGAGGGAGTGTAAAGTGCTGTATGCAAGTAGAACTTGGAATTTAACATAATCATTATTTGACATAATTAGATTTTCCCGTAACCATGAATTAGCTGACAGCGGGTCATGTTTAATTGAGTATGTTAAAACGAGTATACTTTAGCATTTTATTGGCTAATGTCACTATATTTAAGTGCCTGTCAGTATTTACATTATGAGCCTTATTTTGGAAAATGGAGTTTAATTAAACAGTATCTCTACTGTTCTAAATTTTGTCAGGCTGAGAGCTGGTATACAGGCTAGATAGAAAATATTTCACAACATAATTACGCCCCCAGTGGAATTTAAGTAAGCAGATAGGACTTTCATCTAAGTTCTCAAAGTACAACTGTTAAGAGCAAAATCTAAAGAAGCCAAAGTAAATGAAGGAAGTTATGGGGTTTGGTTGTGGGTTTTTTTCCCATGTAACTTAATAAAAGTGCAGTATAATCAGCCGAGAGGTGAACAGGGTTTAAAAAGCAAAAGCAAAATTAGATTGTCTGAGGAGGAGTGAGAATGTATTATAGCAGAGATCTTCCCTTTTCCCCAGAAACAGCAGGTCTATTAAGTAACCTAAAATCTATGCAGTGAGCACTTTATGAGCATGTACAATCAAAGTGTAAAATTCATAAAGAAGTCACATATGGGAACTGGTGTACAAAATTTGTTGTAAATATATCTTCAGGGATTTGTGGAGTCACTTAATCACCTCTGATATAATGATAACTCCTGAAATAGAAGAGGAGCAGGCCAATTTTAACCTTTGGAGGTTATATTTAAGCCATATCTTCAGCTGTTTGCTCCTGGAAAAGCAGCAGATTCCCAGTGTATCCAAGGTTGAAAAAAAGTCTGCTAAAATTATGAAAGAAGATACTATTCTTTATGTGTGCTGTACAGCAGATCGATGTCTAGTCATGGAAGCTAAGTAGAAAGTTCATTTATATTCATCCAGGAACAGGACTGAACTTCCTGTAACAAGGCATGTCCACCTTCAGTTCTATATCCACCTTCAGTGGATATTCACGTAATACTTGCTCAAGTTATTCTACTGTGGCTCTAAAAGAACAGTACAGTACTGAAGGCTACCGCATTACAGATGTTTCATTGGTGAAGATGCTAGAAGACTGGTGAATTGGTAAGATACACAGAGAACTAACAGTGAATTATTTCAGCATATGGTATGAAATCTACCAAACAAGGATGTTAAAATAGACAATATGACTATGTCCAAAAAAGATTTTTAGTAAGAAAATATTAACTAAAAAGCCCCTGACTGAATAGGTGTAGTTGAAAGGTGTATGTGGAGGGTTTTTTGGGGGGGGTTATTTTCATGTTTTGATGTTTTGTAAGAGAGAAAGGCAGAGAAATGGTACAGGTTTACGGAGAGTGGTTTGTGGTTCTGTTTTTAAAAAAAGATCACAGTCAATTGTCAATTACTTTGAAGGAGCATAGGACTGGATCCAAAAAAAACCCTTCAGCAACAGTATGTGTATTTCTGACACAGCATATGTTTCACTTGTCACTTGAATTTTGTTAAAAAAAATTCAGCGTAGTTTTAACTTGTCATTTGTTCTGCCAGATTTTCTATTGCTTGTCTCTGTAGCTCTAGTGATGTGCCTGGTTGGGCTGTCCATAGAATCATAGAATCATAGGCTGGAAAAGCATACTTCACTGAAAGGTTTTTTTGATGTTGTTATTCCTCCTTTCTGTATCTTGTTTACACATGGCAAGCTTTTGGCGGGGGGG
>Ga0065711_1004206_pt1 | contig 24589 bp, 13 predicted proteins | sample Hoacrofraction12_FD_59098 | JGI IMG/M metagenome (GOLD analysis project Ga0065711, IMG submission 59098) | Hoatzin crop microbial communities from Cojedes, Venezuela - Epithelial fraction 12 v2 (version 2) | ecosystem: Host-associated > Birds > Digestive system > Esophagus > Crop | place...
CCCGCCTGGATGTGGTCCTGTGCAGCTTGCTGTAGGTGACCCTGCTTCGGCAGGGGGGTTGGACTAGATGACCCACAGAGGTCCCTTCCAACCCCTACCATTCTGTGATTCTGAGATCTCCAGACTACGCTGCTGGGAGGAATGAAAGAATAAGTTACTGTTCAATGGCTGCAAGACAGTGAAAAGGGATACCATCCATGCCAGAGTGTTTAACCAAACCGAGAGATCCAGAAAAATACTGCTTGCTTCTCTTCCGTAACTATCAGCTCACCCTGATAACAGAAAAAGCAATGTAAGTGATTTTAACACTCCCTCTCGCACTATTCTCTGCCACAATCAGTAGAAACAGGATGCACATAGATCCAAATAAACCCTGTAATTGTTTTACATTATTTACTGAAACTCTGAAAAATTTTCTCTTCAGTTTGAAGACCAGCTGCTTTTATCACACCAAAGAACAGTGACAGGAAAAAGGAAATATAACAAGGAAAACAAATACCACTACAGCAAAGGAGACTCAAGTACCTTGATACCCTCCCCACCATATTGCTTCAGCGTGACATTATCTGGTATCTCAGGTCTCCTTCAGCACAGGAAAGCCCAGCTCAATGGGTAAAGGACAGGGAAGTCCAGCAAAGCGTTAGTGTTTGGTTTAGGTTCACTGCAGTTTCCTTATTCTCCCTCCTTGAGGCACACGTAATTTCACAACTGAGAGAAGGGTGTGGGTACCAGCCTAGCCCAGACAGCCAGCGTGCTCACCCGACACTTCAGCGTTAACTGGGAAGACACACAGATGCTGTAGAAAATGACTCCTACCTAGGACACTGACCCTCTTTGCCAAGGGAAATGAAAAGTGATTAAAGGAGTTGGGAAGTCCGAGAGGGGGCACCTGGGATGCGGACTCCCCACTCTGAGACCAAACTTGTGAGACACTGTGCAAAGATCTGTAGAGCCTAAAATTTCTCCTTCCACCTACCACACTGTGAAATAGAATCGACCTCTTGCTAGAAAAACTGACTTGCCTGTTTCTTTTACAGGCAAAGCCTGTAATTCCAGAGTCATCTCCTGGAAGGATAGAGGCATGCCAAGGAAATCCCATCGTGCGATTACCACGCTATGATGTCTGCAGTCAAAAAAGACCAAGCTTGCCTGCTCCAGGGTTAGGCCACCTCCAGGAGAGCTGCAGATGCAGTTTCAAAAGATTTCAGCAACTCAAATACAAGCAGCAAGTTGCTTTGGACACAAGAATGTCGAAGAGTGGCCATAAGGCATTTCACCTTTCCCTCAATCAAACCCATTTTATAGCTAGGAATGCAAAACTATCTCACAGGAGTTCTAGGATGGCCAATGCCAATCAAATCAGACAAACTACCAGCGAAGACATCCATTTGTTCCCAAGGGGTATGCTGTTTACACACTAGAACAGCGTGAAAGCAAGGTGATTAAACTGAGTGCAAATACAACCATAAGACTGCAACTATTTAGTGTGACATATCCAAACCTAGTGAACTACTTACAGACGTCCAGAGACCCAAGAGCCTTGCAGATTGACACAGAGGAGGCAGACATTCAATACAAACACGCTAAAACTATCTGCAATAAAAGCCAGGGTGAAAAAAGTCTGATGCAGGCAGGCTCCATACTTACCCAGTTAAGCACTCAACCTCGAAGGACTATACAGAGTCATCAGGGAGAGAACAAGCAGAGTAGTCAGAAAGTTTGGTCCAACACTCTGAGAGATCAGTACGTGCAGTCTAGTATCTAAACAATCCCCTCAAATCCATTTTCAGTAACATCCAGACGATACGGGAAGAACAATAGGTACAAAATGGGAAATTCCAACCGAACCGGGGCCACGCTGCACTCTGTATGTGCTCAAACCAGGGGAACCCGATGATCTTAGAACAATGAAGGGACTAGAATATAAAATCACAAAGTACTTAGCAAAAAAATTCATCTATTCAATCAGAGGCATATCATAAGAATATGCAAGAACAAACATCATAGCTGTGGGCAAGAAACAAAAAAGAGAGACCCAAACAATTCTAAACCTGTTTTTCTGATCTAACTGCACTGTCTTTTTAAACAAACTTTATAAAAAATAGATTGTGCCCCAATATCTTTTTGGATAATTGTTTTTAGATGAGGAAAATTCAGTAGATGTAGTTTAGCAATAGCATTTTACACAGTGCCACTTTATACAGCACCACAAAGGAAATGATGAGTGTAGTTAGAGAAGATGGGAAAATTACAGGTGAGCAAGGAACTGACTACAAGAGAAGAACAAGAGGTTATGCAAAAAGCGACATGCGAGCTGAACGCCAGCAAAAAGCAGAGAACTACTTGGCTGCAGTTTTGAGTGCAGAAAATGTTAATGGCAGGGTCTTGCAGGGGAGCTGAAGGAGAAGCTGAGGGGCAGGAGAGCTGCCTGGAGAGCCGCTCGTGCCAAGGGGAGCCGGGAGCCTCCCACCTTCTGCTTCCCCAGGTGCCGGCACAGCGTAGCTACTCGGCCGGTCACCGAGCTGCATCATAGCCAAGGATGGCCGACTGCCACCTGGCCCTGGCCCCAGGACCCCTTCCTAATGATGGAAGGTGACTAAGGAACGTCCCGAGCCCACGCAGCCCTTGTGGCCTCAGCCACCTCCACCCCACTGAAGCAAAGGGGGCTCTCTCCAAAGCCGGTGCTTCCAGGGGTGGGCCCTGCAAGCAGCGGTCTGAGCCCATGGCAGGGAAAACCCAGGCGAGGGCTCCAAGGGGCCGGTCACGAATCCTGGTGTAACATCTCCCCAGGCCCATCAGACGGTCTGCCCGAAGACGAGGGAGGCTCTGCCAGGCAGGCAGCTCTCAAGCGCCTTCCTCTGCCCCTTCTGTCGGTGGCTAAGTCAGATTTGAGAACGTGACAGCCTCATCACTTACACTCAGAAGTGACCTAAATCTGTGGCCACCCTCTGAGGATGGCAGAAAGACTCCATGCATCAGTTTCACCTCCATTTTTTGTGGAAAAAATATTTAAGACTGATGTTCTAAATCTTGTGGTTCTTACTGCTTTGCTAAAGATCAGTAGGCACATTAGAGCTGAAATCATGCAAGGTGTAGCTTTATTTCAACTTTCTAATCTGAATAAAGAAATTGATTTAAAATGCCATTTTTACATGGATTCTCTATGCACCAGGATGTAATGGTCAAAGCTAAAAATGTGCCAAACTGATACTGAAGTCTATCACACAACCCTCCTAACACAGCACAACACCGGCACACACCTCTGACGAACAGCGGTCCCTGAAAAATGGCACGTCTCCCTTTATCTGCAACAAAGAATCCACCACTCTGCCATGCAAAGTGAATTTTATTAGCTTGATTCAGGGTCTGTCACTCACTTTTCAACATCTTACGTGTACCTATAATATATGTCATGGTGAATCCATCTGATGAACTGTGTTTCTCTGTGCTCCTTTGACAAACCCTAGGCAATTTGCCTCTCAGTCCAGCTCCTTTACAACAATATTGAAGTCCAAATTATTAAAAAAGCTTTACATAGCTTGCTTTATTAATCAATAAATAAAAAAATAGATAAAGGCTACAAACTGTTTCTCTGTTTCTGCTGTCTATTTACATGAGCAAGTCCTCAGGCACTGATGTTTCAGTGTGTAAATGGTACTTGGCACAATGCCCATCATTCACCCCAGCCTTGCTGGGCTTCCCAGAGTTAATCTAATAATCTCAAGCATTTTTTAAGAGCGAGATCCACCTTATCTATTGGTACTTGCCCAAAAGATAAGCATCTCCTCCACACTAAATCATTGACACTTATGATTAACATAAAAAGTACCTATGAATGTTAATTTATCAGCCTTGTCATATATCTTTGGGGATGAATGACACTTCTTATTCCTCAGCAACCATTCAGACCAGACACAGTAAATGCCAGCTTAGTCATGTGTCGATGTAGCAGTGGCAGTTTCCTCAAACGAGAAAGCAGTCCCCAAGCTAAATGCTCACCTTAGGTCAAGCCAACAGCAGTGTTAAAGCGAAAATCTGCAGTTTCAAAATGGGGAAAAAATGGCTTTAACAGATTTAAATGAGCTTAAATCATCTTTCCAAAAAAAGTTTATTCTTCCTCAAAAATGAAAACCTGTAACACTAGCAAAATGGTATTATTTCTTCTCATTTTTCTGTAATGAATTCTTAAATGCACAAGGCAGACTTTTCATGGTGAGTATATTTCTGATGATCAAAATCCAGATCTTTAAACAAGCCAGTAGTTTTCAATCTCATGACTAAAACTATTCCTCCATTCAGCAACTGACATTTTCAGGCTTGATGGCTTTTAGTGCAGGGAATCACAACACACCATAAAGGAGCCTCCAACAAAAGATTAAAACAAGCAGTAAAAGGAAAAGCCTTTTCTGGTCAATCCTCACTCGTAGGCTTCAGTAAGTGGAAAACAACCTGAAAGAAAATCAACAATGGTAAGAGTAAAGCCACGATGGGCAGGACCCTTTCGGTCACGAGCAGTGGTTCCCAGCAGTGCTCAGGCGAAGGAGCACCCGCGAGCACACCCAGCCGTGGGCTCCGGAGGTGGCCTGGCCGCTCCAAAGGGAGCAATCTGCACAGCATCTTCACACCCTGTGCACCTTCAGCCTCTTCATCTGCTGCGCAAGCGCTCTCTCACGTGCCACCATCAAAATTCCTATGACCCTGCAAGCGCAGCCAGGAGCAGGCAGGTTGACTTTGGTCACAAAGTACAATTTCACTGAATGTGACCTAAACTGGATGCAAATAAACAAAGACAGTACTGATGAAATCGCTGCCTTCATAGACCAGATTAGTGTCAAAGAAGGGACAATGGTTTAGAAATCTGGGGTTTTTTTTATTTTTAATATCTTGACCTTGATCATGTCCATTTTAAAACACTGAAAAGACATTTACTTTTTCGATGTGAAGGCACATCTAAAGCAATACAGCCACAAATGGATCATTCCTGGGTTAGCTCTGAATTACAAGCAGCTCACGAAATGCAGCACCAGCTGTCCCTAACACCTTTTAGGAAGCCTGTACTTAACACAGATCTCCTACAAATCTTCCTGGTTTTGCAACAGCAGGCACCAGGGCCCTTCTAGCAGATACCTCAGCACCCTACAGGGCAGGATGCCAGGTCACTTTTAATTTATCCCCAGAAAAGTAGGTCATCTGTAGCATGACCAAGTACATCTTGGGGGATATTCAAAGCACGGGGTGCTGCAAGAGGCTTTCCCAGGTAAAACCAGGAGGGCCACTCCAGGCTCAGGTGTGCTCCCAAGGACAGGCTATGTAACCACTATTTTAGCCACAAGCCTGTCCTGAAAAATCACTGGACACAAACAACAGTCTGCAATGCACTAGTAATAAAACACAGCCCTTCCCTCCCCGCAAGAATGCCATGGAAATTAGTTAATTTACAAACTAGGAAGAACATCATTACAGATCGTAGAGTATCTTTATCACTATAAACATGTCATCATATTTATCACTGTTTCCTGTCACCACATTCCAAGAACATGTCTTCAGTGCAGTTAAATCACAAGCTCCAAAATAATCATTTCCCACCTCTATTGTCATTTCTCCAAGTTATTTTTTGCCTTAGAAAAAGACAACATGAGTATCTGTGAGGCACGTTACACAAAGCAGCTTGAGGCTTTTATCTGCCTGAACAACTAAATAATTGTGCTAGAAAACTGTTACTTCTGCTCCCAAGCACGTTCAGAATCAAATTTCACACAGAAAAAGAATGACCCAGTTCAGCAATGTAAATACATGCCACCTCATTAGCTCCTAAGTTTAGCCGAAACAACGTTCAGATGCTACAGCCTGCACGTCACACGACAAAGTCCACAAATGCTCCTTACGATGAGCAGGACCGGACAGAGAGACAGTCAGACCGCTGCAGCGCCGAACTGGCAGAGGTCACTTGAAGGCCACGTCCTTACAGCTGAGGCTTTGCCAGGGAATCCCGCGAGCTGTGTTCTTCAGCTGCTTGCACCGCTTCAAGCAGCAGGTCAGCAAGCGGCACTACGGACAGCCTGATGACCCTGCAGTGAGATCAGCACCACCAGAGCGTGCAGACCCTGCCCAAAGCCAGTCCAGAAATAATCTCTATTTGCCTAAGCAAGCCACTCCATGTATCTTCGATTTATTCCCAATATGCTCTGCCTCCTTCACCTGCGAAAGTTGTTTTAAAAAAGTTATTAAAGCTCGATTAATTTCATTCATAAAGCTTTTTCTTATAGCTGTAAGGAGGAGCCAGAGATGTCCTGCTTTTGTAGAGTTTGATGTGTTTCATGTTTCATTTTTGGGAAAAAGCACCACCTTGCCTTTGAAAACATGAACACACGAGAACTGCACAGAAGTCTTAGGATCCCGCAGCCCTCACATGGTAACACAGCTGAAAAGGGACTTTGAGTCATCAAAACCTTTCCACTCCTGTACAGCTGTCTATAACAAGAGTAAAGAACTACATCTTCAGTCCAGCCTGGATGATTAATTAACTGATGCCACAGCAACGCTGCAGCTGCGTTTGTTGAGTTATCATCCTCAGGACCATAATTAACCCAGGGGATGTTCCAGTGGGAATCAGGCTTGAATGGCATCAGTGGTAACAATTACAGCTCCTGAAGCTTTCCCAGCACCTCAGAGCAGCATCTCAGCCCTCCGAGCAACCCTCCAGTTCTGCCAAACGCCTCATGGAGGCAGCTAAGGCTCAGCATGTTTTCGCTGGACTCAGGGATCATCCTGGCTGACAGAAACCTCTGACCTAAGATTTTGCTTCTAAAATAACAGCGTCTTGCGTATACTTCCCCTTTATCCCCATTTCTTTCATATAAGCGATGAAAGGAAAAGAGGGAAGTCCACAACTAAAACGGGAGGTGGGGGCAGATTTCTCCCTTCAGCCTGCCTTTTGGATTTGTTAATAAATCCTGTAGTTCAAGGAGGCAAGAGATCATAATGCTGGCTAAAAATGTTTCACTATGCCCTAGCATTGCTTTGGATTTCTTCTTCCAACATCCACACTCACTGAATCTTTACAGCTCTCAGCCATGGATATTCACACCTTGTGGCATAAAACCCAAACACCGGACTGAAGCAGTATGTTATAATATGTTATCATAGGCGATTTTAAATGTTTTTGTTTAACCTAGTGGAGTTGTTCCCATTTTCACCCTCGATTAATGCATCAACCCCAGGTGCAAGATATCCCAATTCCTCCCAGAGACATCGGTCTACCCACAACAGCAGCTCCTGATGAGGCAACACAGTGCTCTCTCCTCTAAAACAAATGCAAAGAGGGGACATCCTTGATCTTTTATTGCCTAAGTGTTTCTGGTGCAATGAACTACTTGCAGCTGACATTTGAAACTGGAAGCTAAAAAGAAATCTGCAGATGGGATTTGAAGGTCATCCAAACACAGCTTTAAACCTGCTCTATTTTGCTCCCTAGTGTAGCCTCAATGTCTGTAAGTTATCCCGTACTTTTTTCCTCCAGGTTGATCATCTGGTATATCAATTTATATTGGGTGGGTAAGAGCAAAAATAGATTACCAGAGATTTTCCTAATGATATTTTATTTTAAAGCAATAAAGCTGGAAAACTTCATTTTGTCTTTTAACTTACCCTGTGCAAAGAAAAAAATCCCCAACTTTCCCCTGTAATTACATGACACCTAACAAGAAACAGATCTGCATCACCAAACGCTGTGAGAAATGTCTGTTACAACTTTGCAGGACAGCGTATCAGAGATACTGTGACACTCCCTAGGCTACCAACTGGCCTTAAAAGAATTTGTATTTGTAACTCAATACTGTTGATTTCTGTACCTATCTACATTTGAGCAAAAAGGCTAACTATGTGTTTGCATAAAAAGCTGACTACAACCCCATGCAAAGGATTAGCCCACATATGCATGACACTTAAATCCTACTTAAGCCTATTCCAAATATCATTAACGTTCTTCTTGCACAAATGAGGCAGCACCATCCTGGATTAGGTAACGGGAGACATGCTTAGCATGCTGGGCTAGATGACAGGGAAGGAACAACACAGCATTACTAGGTTATGCCTCATCTGTGCTTTCTAACCCCCTTGGATGTAACAGCCTCATCTTATATGTCCTCTCCTATATCATGACCTGCACCTGCCCCTGTAGATCACGCCAACCACTGACACCTCGCATGCTGAATCACACAGTAGGAGAGAAGCTGCAGCACTGAGGAGAGCCTGCGCTGGGCTGTACTTGGCAGTGGGGCATCACAGATGCAAGGTCAGCTCTGAGTGGCATCAGTGGGAATACACACAGACACAAAACCTCCTAACTGCGGTGCTCTGGATCTTGTTAAACACACTAACAACAACGACTTGCTATGAAGACCCCACTACTTTAAATTACATACTTGCTTAGTAAACCACAAACTCAGGCTCACTTAGGAAGTGGACACAACTAAGTAATAAATGCTTCTCGCTAAAATCCCCAGAACCTAGTGATGCAGGCCACTCCTCACCGCAAACTCCAGTCTGAGTTTGGACCACAGGAGTAAATGTTGCCAGACAGGGCCTTGAGCCACCTCATTCGTCCCAGTCCTCAAGGGGCAGTTCTGCTCACCGGACTGGCAGGGTGCTTGGTACTCAAAGAAAAAGACCAACTTGCAGGTGACAGCTGGCAGCTATGACGGCGAGAGGTCACGCTCAAAATGTGTTCTATGACTGCTGTCTCAAATTATTTTCATTCCACAATTCACTGATTTTAAGGCATCTACCATCACCCAGCCTGACTTTCGGCAATAAAATTTACGACAGTGCACATAAGCCTCAGGAAACGCCTGCTAACCAGGTACTTACAACGAACTTCACTAGCACAAGCGTAAGCGTGCTTTCCCACTGACTGACTCTGTATGCAGGCTATGGGATTCTTCATCTCTCATAATCTGCACTTCTTAACCATTTCTCATACACCAAATCTGAAAATCTTGTCAATACAGGTGAGGTGATTTTGCAGAGCAGTTTCTACAACCTGCCTGAAGATTCCTCCGAGCAGCTGGCAGGGAAGTCGTTCTGCAGCTCCTGACCCCACTGCACGGCAGCGGCTAGACTCGGCCCTCAGCTCATCTGCACAGTAACAGAGGCACTTGCGTCAAGTCTAGAACTGCTCTTCTGGACACCAGGAAAGGCAGAAAACCACTATGGGCAATCGTTTTTAATAATTAAAAATCTTCATCACTAAATGAGGGAGCATTGATTTAACAAAGTTCCTCTACTGTATTGTGCATTAAAATCACTAATCCTCAAATCTTTGTAAAATGGACCAACACAGCTGTTTGTGAGCAGCTGCCTTCAGCAGAGAAACCAAAGTCCAAGAGCAAAGGAAGTCACCAGATGTTAGCTAGACTACATGTTGACAAAATACAGGTAACAACTGAAGCTATACACATTTACAGTCCTGCTGGTTTTCATTCTGACCAGCTGTGCCACACATGGAGAAAAAAAACTCAGTGACAACCTAGACAGCATACTGGGTAGAAATTTGCAAGAATGCTACCAAAAAGGATAGAGGAAATCTGAAATGAATCTCAGGGGCTTGCCTAAAACCACATCAAAAACATAACCACGGCAGCAGTAGCTACACCCAAACTCATATGCAGCTTGGGAACCAACAACAATTAAGCCACAGTGACATGGATTTCAGCTCAGTCTATTCACCAAAACACACAGGTCCTCTCCTAAAATTCCAGCCCCTGTGACTTTCCTTGTACCGTCACCCAAACTATCTCCATTAAAGATGTTACGTCATGTCATACGGCAAGTTACAGTCACACCCCTGACCTGTAGACAGGAGCAAGAGAAGGCTTTGATTTCTGCATATCTGGACTTCAGCAGCTGCAATACAGTTCATACTCCTGTATGTGGCACCATTTCCAGCCTCCTAATCACGCTCAGCCTCGGTACCTGCCTTCAAGAAACCACGACGATCTCATTCTGGTCCTAACAAAACACTCATAAGGCCAATTTGTAAGTAGAGGGAAAGTGTCATGAAAGTAATATTCTTCCTCACATGGAGCTACACCTGGAAGACAGAATCGGTATCAAAGGATTCAGGTTCATAACATAAAAGGGAGAAGAACTCAAGCTCCTTTAAAGTTAGCAGATTGGAGACACAGGCCCATTGCTGCCTTGTTATTGGAGGTACAAAAATCATTTATGGGCTGTGCATTGGACCCCGAAGGAAGCTGGACATCACAATCATGGATGGAGAACACCTCATCAATAATAATGTTTGTGGAATATACACTTTTGTCCAGAAGGGTGTTGACAGCCTCATTTTCAACGAAATAGAAATACTGTCAGATAAAGGAACTTGTCCACTGAATCCAGGACCATCCCCTGTACCCAGTACACAATTAAAGTCAACACACAAAGCAGCAGTAAATCACTGCACCACCTAATAATGTTGTACTCTGTCTCCTCTGGTTTTGGAGCCATCCATTCTGGAAAAGCTGGGGCAGAGAGCTGCAACAATGCAGGGCCTGGGGAGATCTCTAGCAAATAAGGTGCACCCTAAATGCAACCTAAAGGTATAGGCTCTGTAAGCACTAGTGCTGGGCCATCAGCAGGTCCCAAGTGCCTTACAGAGCATTATCAAGAGAGAAGTACTTATTATTAATTTTAACTTGGATAGAAACAAAGTACTGGAAATTATTTGACCATTATTTGACACCAAGCTCCCTCAGAGCTGAGAAAACAAGATGAAACTTCTCAGTAACCTGCAGAGCAAACAGCCACTTGAAAGACCCAGTCCCCAATCCTGATGTAACTTTGTTAATTCCACTGTGCTCACTCTAGAGTTGAATCTGGCCCCTAGATCTTACATTGCTCCACTTAACACAGTTAGCGTGTGTGACTAAAGATCTGCTCAGCTCCAGATGGCCAAACGTCAAATAAATTGAAAAACCGCCATTGCCAAATCTCTGCTTAAAAAAAATACAGAAAAAAAAAATATCAGAGGGGGAACATGAATTCAGCATCAGAAAACATAATGCAACACACTGCCTCCCCTTTTGTGGCTCACTTTTATAAGGTATTTACCTCGTAAAAGGTAATGAAAAGATGCAAAGGTAATGAAAATATGCAATAAATCTCAGCCCCTAATTACGGCTCTCTTCACCCTGCTGACAGCGTTTACATCCTCCAAGACAGAAAGCCACCAAGCTCTAGATCAGGGGTAAGACCTCCCTGCCCCTATTGGCACACAAGCTATTCCAAATGGGTATTAGAACTAAATAACAACTACATCTAGACACTGCACTTTCTTCAGAGAATATGAGGCATGACTAGAAAGCAAACTAAGCACTAGGCAAAAACAAACGGGCACTTGCCTGTGGTTCAGCTAACCCAGAAATCATGATCGGCAGCAGCTGATCATGAATAACTGAATAAAAATATCCATACACATACAATTTGCAGAGTTCCTCATGTTTCCAGCAGTTTTCCAACGTGGCTGCCAGGATGGCAAGAGAATTCAACAGAGCTACTCAAGTTCAGAGAAGGGCTTAGCCCAGAGGGAGGAAGGGACAGCAGTATTTTGATTAATACACAGAACTGGAACTCATTAAGCGCAGCATCAATTTCCAATTTATACAACTTCACTTCCCTGCGCTAAACCTGCATCTGACATCAGTCATAACACTGTCGAAACAGCTAAAAGTCATTTTCACACCTTCCTTCTAGGACAGCATGTTATCTAGCATGTCCTAGATCAGATAAAGCAGATTATGGATGAAACACAGATTTTACCTAGACTCTTGCAACTGCCTACATGAACAACTCCCCAAAGATCACAATGTCTGCTTTTATACTTTCAAATGGGGGGAATATTTAATCAGCTTCATGTAGCTGAAGAATTACTGTATAAACAATTAACATTACTTTACACATGCCAAAGTATAACTATCTTCGTTATCAACTAAATTTCTAAATAACAATATTATTATATATATATTGTATTATAACAACAACATCAATAATTGTTGAGGCTGTCCGTACTGCTGTCATATACAGATGAACATGAAAAACCCCTTATTCCAAAGCAAGTCGCAAAAACAGGGCTTCAGACTGAACACAGCCGAATAAACTCGTCTGTCCCATAGCACAGAGTCCTAGAAGTTACAAAATACTAATGGCAAAATGGACAGGAAAAAGCTCTGTGCCTCTTCCTGCCCCAAGGCAGGATGAACTGTCCCTGCAACCACCCCTCTCTTCAACATCTTCCTCTAGTTCATATCACGACCAAAAATCTGACCAATTCATCTCTCTGCTTAGCACAAGTCTGGAATTCCTCTGCTGGTCTCCACAGTTCTTCCAGATTTACACAACACAAGCCAGTATAGCTTGCCTTCAAAGAGCCCTGCTACCAAAAAAGACTTTTTGTCAATATATTCTTTGCCCATAAAATAAGCATTGCAGTTTCTAAACAGTCATTCAGGCAAGAAACAGATCAGAAATAAAAAGGCATGCAAATTCTCTTTTGACGCACTTGGGAATGATCAAATTGCTGTGTCTGCCTCACCCTCTGAAACTGCAGGATTCTATGCTCAAGTGTAACCAACAGCACTGCCTGACATTTCAAGACACAGAAAATAGGAAAATAACCATTTTCAAAAGGCTTTTAACTTCCAGTTCCTAGTGGAAAATGAATTCTACGCTAAACATTTGCGCTTCCAAGACAAACTACTAAGAGTAGCGTGCGTACAGAGCCAATAAATATTAGTGGTAAATAATACTGAACAGAATTAAAAGCTGAATTAAAGATTTCCTACTGGGTTATTCTGCATTGCAGAAATTAAGGAGGGTGGGGTAGAAAATGAAACTCAAGCAGTCAAGAACTATTTCAGTCCATGACGAGTATTGTTCTGGAATACAGACCGGGGAAGAGACACAAATGAATGCTCTGCTAAGAACCACACACTTGAAAGAAATTCCGCACATGCACACTAACGTGCATTTTAAATGGACCAACACTCTCCCATATGGCTGTCAAAACATCAGGTTTTTATCCTAGAACGTGGAAAAATCACAGACACTCTAACTCTTCTGTGGTCCATTGGCCACACTTTTGATTCAACATTTATTGCTAGAAATGAGAAAACAAGAACACACTAAGTAAACTGAGCTTTCCTGCCAGCAGGAGGCAAGATATATTCTGACTAAAACTGTTAAGTCTGGAACTGCTAATAGCATTACTAGTGTTTAGGCAGCAGCAGTCATCCCTGTGGGCTTTATTTTCTCTTCCAGTTATTCTTTCTGTCTTCCCAATTTCACGTACACGAAGTATATTTTGCAAGTAGAAAAATTACTTGTTGTATTTCTGAAAACACTTTTGACCCGTTCTGGCTGCATCTGTGGGGCTCTTTAGAAATGCCGGAAATCAAAAGGACATCGTAGCTGATCTCATAATTAACCCACTCCCAGTGAGTTAACACGGGACTTCTGTTGGCCTTACACTTTCTAGTTTCTTTACATGCCCCAGCTGATGGGGTTTCCTACTTGCCCCAGGAAATCTCTTAACACTTCCGCTTGAAACTTCAACTTGCAGTGCAAAGCAAGTATGAACAAAAAAGGACTAAGTATGTATTCAAGGAAAACACCAGATTCTACACCACAGGCTGTAATTCAGCAGGATGGCACCGCACCAGGGCTGGAGCTGTTCAGCCTCACTGAAGATCAGCTCCTTGCCATACAAACATGGAAACATGGCACCATACTTAGTTTTCTATTTTTCCCCTCAAAAGTCATATGCTTGCACACGTGCTCCCCCCTCCCTTTCCAGGCCCTACGCTCGTGTGATATTGCTAGAGAAGCGTAGCTGCATAAAGCTGGGAGAGAAACCCAATTGCTTAAAAATAGGATCTGGCAGAGCACCAGCTCCTGGATCAGTCTGTGAAGCGTTCAGAGGTTTGAAGCAGCTAAGAGTTTTTCCTCGGGCAATTACAAACCAGTGCTTCCCTCCGCTCCCTTCTGAAAATCATAAAAATATTTGCAGCAATTGTAAGGACAGTTACTCCAGCACACGTGCCCCTTGACTGACTGCTAGGCTACTTGGGGTGTCCAAAAACCAAAGAAATAAAAATTACAACGCTCTTCTGTAACTCTCCAAATGGTCTCTACCCCCATCTCTTTTAACCTGTTTTAGGATCAGAGCTGGTTCTTGGTCTGTGTCTGTTCTGCCTCTGTCCCAGCTTGAAGCAGGCCTTCCATGCACACTCTCTTGCCTCACTCTGCTTTAAATACATCTCTCTTGCTCACCGTTCTCAGGTGCTCTTCTATTCCTGTTCCACTCTCTACATCTCTTACGGCTTCCTTCACCCACTGCTCTCGTGACTTCTCGGTCTCCACAGGAAAGCGTAGGAGGCAAATTTAACAAGGACAGAACAAGGCTCAGTCTCCACTGCTTCCTTAGAAAACCGAGTCATGATCTGTATTAGCAACGTACAAATCATGCTGGACCTGCACATTTGGAGGGAGGGTTCGGCTACGGAAACTGAGTATCATAGAAAAACCATTCCACGTAACTTTGATAATCATCCAGGAGCAGGAATTGCGTGGAACAGAGCACGAATTAACCTCCTCCCCTCTTTCAAACGACTGCAGCGAGCACAGGCGATTATAGTTTCTTTAGTCGTTTTCTCTACATAGGTTCCAAGTCCGTTTCTGTGTNCCCATACCCACGCACGCACCCGCCAAANGCATCTTTGCCGGGGCTACCCCTGCCCTGCCATGCCAGCCACAGCACGCGCTCCTCCCAGCTGGCTGCCTCCTGACCCACCCTCGGGCAGCAGCGCCAACAACCTTCACTAAAAATACCGCCCGAGCATCAGAAATAGCAAGATGGTAGGATTCTTCGTCCCCCTTCAGGCACACAGCCTTTTTGCTTTTGATAAATATTGAGTGGCAACAACGGACAGAGAATAAAGTGCATCTTCTAGCACTGGTCTGCTTGGCCTGTGTGCCTTGCGGAAAGGAAAAACGAGAACTCTGGTATCCACAAAAGCTGTCACCACGGGCAAGAGAAAAAGGGGGAAATTGCTATTGCAAAAAGTCACAAAATCTCCTAAACCTAAATTCTGAGCATGTTTAACCACAAATATGATTTACTGTCTGAAACACAAGACCAGTGTTGTTAAAGGAAACTTCAGCTCTGCAGCTTACATGCGTCAAGAAGGGAAGCAGACAGCAGGGAAACCCTCAGCAAACGAAGGGGAAGGTTGAATCTTGCCCTGCTGAACTTCTGCACCACCCCAGCCTGTACCGGACAAGCGGAACGCACAGCACCGTGCCCGCCTGGCTGAAGGAAGGAAGGACAAGATGTGGCCCTTTCGTGGCACATCACTCCTGGAACACTGTTCCCAGCTTTACATGAACCTCTCAACATCCCTGCCACGTAGATTTGAAAACCCCTGCATTGCCTAGGGACTGAGGTCATGTTATAGCTAGACATTCAAAATGCATTAAAGTTTCTGAAGTCAGCTGCCATTGGAGTCTAAGGTTTCAGCCATTTTCTTTAGTGAATGTATTATGGGTAGAAACTCAAAAGTACCACAGAAACTTTACAAGTCTGTGAGCGTTATTGACCCATACAATTCCGGAATTTTCAAAAATCTCAATTTATGATGAAAAAAAGTTAGATGGCTTTTTTTTTAATTCTCCTTTAAGTCTTAAAATATTACATCGAGAAAAGTTTGCCACTGTCCAGCTGCCCCTCTAAAGGAAGAACATCACAAGTGGTGTTTCCTACACAAACAGGTGTAGGAAAATGTTTACTATGTTGCAAGCATGGAAAGAAATACAGTATCACTGTGGTAACTATACTATAGTCACAGACATAAGCCATTTACAATTTTTAAATTTAAAATGACATTTTCAGAAAGATACAAAGCAAGATAATGGCATTAGAATTTTATTGTAAATTAATCATATTATGTATGAACATAACCAGTTAACAAGTGCCTCCTTCTCTGAAACACTAGACTCCCAATGTGCACTGCACATCTAAACACACAGAACATGTTTGTCATTCATCTCAAATATCAAAACATCTGGCAACATCAAACACAAAGAAATATTTATAGACATTTTTAGACCGAGATGACTTCAGGTCAGGTCAGAAAGCATCCCTAAGCTGCAATCATCAAATTCTTTTACCAGTTATTCTGGATTTAGCCAGTGTTACTAAGAGAGAAATACGACATCGGCTTTTTATAGCAGCTGCCAATTCAACAATGATCAAAGTTTTATTATTCTTTCTTAGATCAAAGTTGGGACTGGATAATTTAGGGATTATCTCCAGCTCATGAAGTAAATAGTTTTGGATAACCACATTGTTATATAACAATATTGTCTTCTTGGAATAAGTTTTGTTCTTATTTACATATGCCACACGTTTTTAGTGGATTGCCTGATTATCATTTAATTGTTTTATTGGCTTACTAGGAAAATAAAAGAGAAAATTAGACAACAGCAGCAGGCGGCCACAGAAACATTCAAATCCTGTCTTGTGTATCTGCATTCACATGCAGAGGATACTCATGAGAACAGGCAAAACTAAGATTAAAAAATAAAACTAGGCACAATAAACATAAAAAACTAGGTACATAAACAGCTGAAAGTAACAGGCTTACAGCTCTGCTCATTCTAAACCACTCAAGACATTGGCAGATTTCCTTTTGTGGAACAGAGACATTCCCACACACCTCGACACAGCCTGTTCATGCCTGTACACACCCTTCCAACTGGAATAAAGAAAGCTCTCAGCAGAGAAAATCAGTATACTCACATTATGTTGACTTTCCTTAATAGGCATAAAATATTACTTCATGGGTAATACTCTGCACAATTCCTTAAGCAGCTAAACCTAATTTTAAAGACACTTAGATTTGTGCTTCACTCAGGTGTGCCTTCATTCAAGAAAAAAGGTTTTTCGCCTTTCGGTTTTCATTCTGAGAAAACCATTGATTGCCACATTGCCTACTGACCATACATTCAGCTATATTCCTGTTCCACTGAACAACGTATTTACTATTATCTTCAGTGAAACAGCAAGACCTAAATCCATCTCTTCTTTTACACCCTAATTCTATGAAATTCATTCACCTTACACAGCCTTTATTGAAGCCAACTTTTCCACAAATGTAGATCAACACAAGTGGCAACCTAGGACACCAGAGGAAGCCAGTACTTTGGCATAAGCGCTTTTGCATTTTCTGTATGTGCAGAGACACAGAATTAGAGCTGGAACATCTTTTTCAGAGCTGTTATTATTGTCTCTCAGCTGTGTTCCTTTATCATTAACTAGGTTTCAGCTCTTATCTAACCTGATTGTCTCCCAGACTTTCAAATGCAAAAAATAAACCGAAAGCTTTCATCACTAGTTAAAAGGAAACAGTAATTTGAACAGCAGTTTTGTTGACTTCTCTGTTGATCAAAGATGCCTCATATGAGCCTGATGTGACAGAAACAATTTCAGGCTCATAATAACAGTAATTAAAGCAGAATCCTTTCACTGAGTGAGATTCCACAGTCCTTTCTCATACAAGGCTTACATTGGAGGAAAAAGTAGTTAAAAGCACATTAAAAACTACTAAGTTAAGGTTCCAGGTACAGCAAAGGGCATGATAAATACTAAGAAAATGTTACAGAAATTGTTTCAGCCTTGGACTTTGGATTAAAATGTGTCCATCTCCATGTCAATACACAATCTGTTCGTGCAGTACCAGAAACAGAACAAATCCTCTTTATTAAAACGGAAGCAGTAAACCACAACTGCTGGTCATGATGTCCTTGCAAAGTCCACCGTGGTAAGGCCACTCGCTTCTCTGACCGATCTCCAAAAGGATCACTACTAAGCACCATGCCAGTAAGCTACCAAGAACATATCTGTGAACATGAAATGGAAAAAGGTGGTGTTGGCTTCATCAATGAACAGCAACACGTACTCCACTTTTCCGCATGCTCCAAAAAGAACTAAGCACAGGTCTAAGGGCTTCAGGGAACCAGAACCTCACAATCTGCTGACTGGCTTGGATGGTTTTCTTTCCACCCCGTGAGGTGAAACTGTAAATATACCACCGGGGAGAAAAAGAACCTTTTGCCTCACCTTTCAGAACACTGTCTTCTGGATGTTCCCTGTTTCACACTTCCACCCAGGGTGGCCCTCAGTCATGGCTGCCCAGAGCAGGCGTCTCCCAGTGACCCCACCAGCACCTCCCCTTGACGGCAAAGAACGTACTGGTGCCACAAAATATTCTGGCTCATCACACCTTTTGACGCATCGGTCTTTGTTACAACGATGACAATAGATCCTCCTTCCACTCCAAAACACAGAACTCAGATGAACAGATTCATGGTTTTCAACAGACGTGAAGTGCATGCAATCTTTCCTAGCCATGGGAAGTAACTCCACCGCCACGTAATCACACCATACTCATCACCACAACTGGGTTTGCTATGACTGGCCACAGCATGAAGTCAACACAGGCTGCAAATTCCACACAAGCAACGGGGCAGGTCCTCAGACAGGCAGCTCATTCCAGTCCTTGCTAAAGCTCTACACCATCAGCATGCTGGGTTTAAGTCTAACTCCAACGCATGCACGTAAACAGTGGGCACTGCACTGTGGATGTGGCCATGTTTCACGGTTTATGTGAAACAAAGTGACTCACCAAAGCGCTAATTCTGACTTCTGCATGGGAAAAGGAGAGCATAAAGCTCCTCCATCACAGGTGTACCTTGCTGAAGCCTGTCTGGTCCAAGCCCGTTTACAAACTAAGGATTTCCCTACATAACAGACAGGACTGGTAAACATACCGAAGGCAATGCTCACTAATGTTTACAGGGATAGGAATCTTACCTAGGTTTGAGCTTCCGAAAAAGTTCTTTCTGAAAACATGCCACAATAAGGACTAAGCATTCAAAAAATGAGTGTGTCACAGAGGTTTTTTCTTTCTGTTACGATATAATGTCTAGAAGTTTTCTGTGGGTTTTTATGAAGAATACCTAATTATAAAGGCAGTACAGCCTAAACTGTACGTGATAGAAAATAAGGGGCTACTTGCTGGCCTCAGAACTTACAGACCAACGTCTGCTTTCCACTGCGTGTTTCTGCCTTTGCACTGCAAAATGAAGAAATACGACACAAGTCACATGAACTAACCATGTGTGTTTTTCATTTTTAATTACTATCAGACTAGATAAAAAATAATTCAAAATATTCACTTCAAATCTATTAAAAGAAAAAAAAAAAGAAATCCCCAAAAGACTGTTTTCAGCGACTGCAAAACACATGCAGTTCTGGTGTTCTTCACTAAAAGCAATTTTGCTGGCTTTTCCATCCATAAGCTGATGCTTATTTTCCTTCTGTGCAATTTCTTTCAAAGCCATGCATCTAAAATAGATTCTACCTCATTGTCCCAGTTTCCTCTCGTTGTTGCCATTAGTCTATGCAATTTTTTCCATGCATTCAGGACTAATTTTCATTAATCACAGAAGTTAAACAGCACAGACTAAGCTTTGTTGAGGGGGGAAAAAAGACAGGATGAAGAGGCAAAACTTAAAACGGAGCAGCTTAAAAGAGATACCACTGTTTAAGTCAGACACCCTTGAAAAATAGTCTTCTTCCCCATCAAAAGAAAAGCTAAAGATTCAGCTGCAGCTACTGAGTCTCACACACAGAGAAGTAAGCACAGCCTGCAATGACAACCCAGCTGCTGATACTGAGCTACTTAAATCACTAAATTGAGGTTCGAGCCCTATAACGAGTAACTGGAGAAAAAAAACATAAGTCATTACATGTATTTGCAAGAAATAAACAGAAAGTACAGATAGGATTAAATAACAGTATGAAATCAGTACTGAAGAAATTCAGGACAAAAGCTGAGCAGAGAAAAACCTTCAGAGCCAGCTCCAAATTCTGCACTGCGTAGGTATTCCATGGGAACCAGCTGTGTCGGCACGACGGCGCACACAGCTCTGTCTCAGGTAACGCTGCAGAGCACCGAACCCTGCCAAGAATCCGCTCCTTCGGGCTATGCAGCATTATGCCACGGAAAATGGTGGCAATCACTAGGAATGGAAGCATTTGAAGCTACAATAATTAACTATTCTAAACACGCTAAAACGCTCTACTTCTAAAATCAAGGAAATGTCCAGCCAGCTCACACTGCCCAGGTCTCCAGATTGCTTGGCCTGAGACCGTTCGGTGACAGCCACGTACCAGTCACACCACGAACAAGGGACGTTATTACATGCCTGAAAGAAATACCTCTGACAAGTGCAAAAACACAGCAATAGATTTCACAAAAGATATGGCAGACAATATTGCCACCTCCTAAGTGGCTGGTTCCTTTACATGTGAGGAATATTACTGTGAAAATCAGAGACAGCAACAAAATGTTGACCAGAAGCTCCCAGCAGCTAGTTTTTAAAGCAGGCACATAGACCTCAAACAAAACCATCGCTGCCAGCAAAAGCAGCCATGCCTACAGCTATCTGAGGAGGATGAGAAAATTCGGAAAAGAAAAATAAAGGTTATTGGTGGAATATGTAGGAGCTCAAGATTTAGTCTGCAAATTTGTCATTGAAAAAAATCTGTGATTTCCTCACACAAAAGTTCACAACTATGAGACAGATCAATCAAGTGATGTGCAGTGCGGATGAAGAAAGAACTGTTACCAGAGCAAAACATAATGAAGTTTATCACCTTCTGTTAGAAATCTATTATCAACTTGCATAAGAACAAATGAGGGGCCTGGAAGAGGCCCAGAGAAGGCAGAAACTCTCCTGTTCTGAGCTGGCTCCGAGACTCAGGGAAAAGAAAAACAATCACTTCAGTTATTGTCTCACCTGTAAAATGAGGACAAAACCTCTCTCATACCACTGTTAATGGTGATTTGTTGGTCTGAAATTAGAAGTGTTTGATCTACATTTGCTAGAAAATCAAATAGGAAAAGACAAGGATTGTAGTATAAAATAAATTCTTAAGCTAAACAACTCTACTACTTTGACTACTGAGTAGGCTAAAAAATGTAATTACCTTCTCTACAACACCCACACTTTGCAGCATCAGTGGCACAGCACAACCTGTTAATATTAGACAGCAATAATATTTCTTTAACACTGACTTCTGTCAAAATTCAGCAATTTTTGTTACGGCACAAAAAAGGCTGAAAAGACACCACTACTGATAAAACTCCTATTTTACATGCTGTCCCGCCCCGATATGGCAATGTCGAGACAAAACCAGTTTGTAGCGGTCTTCTACACATGCATTCATTTTCCTGAAGAAGTTGCCTACTGGACTAAATACAACTCATGCTAATTCTTTCAACATCTACAAAAAAAATTTAGCAAAGATCTTTGTATTTGACCATACCAAACACTACCATTTGTGTCTGCTTGCTCTACCATAACTGAAGATAACAGCTAAAAATAGCCGTATTTCCATTAACTAAGACCTTCATGATAACAAGTAGTTTTGACAGTTTTTAAGCAGTTTGAGATAACATGCACAAGTAGGTCACAGTTATACTTGGCTTTAGAAAAATGTCTTTCATCCAGAGGATTTACAGCTCTTTGCAAACCAGCCCTTAGGTAAGCAACAATCTTAAGGCTTACTCCAACACCCATATTCAGTCGTGTATGAGTTCTAACAACAACTACTTAACAACAGCTGAAAGTAGAATATGAAGCCTTTTGCAAACCTCAAAACTGAGAAGCCAGACTGACGTCAATGGCAGCTCTCCACTGATCCCAACAGGCTGCAGAGCAGGTCGTGAGAGTGCCCTGGGAAGGACTCCAACTTGACAGGGAAGTGAAAAGGGATTTTCAAAGTCCCTTCCACCTCCCAGTTCAGTCACCAGATTTCCAAAATGATTATTTGTTCAAGCTTCTGGGAACACCTGCCTACGCTTCTTCATCTGGCGCTTGGTCAAAACAGCCACTAGAGCTGTACGGTGAGGGAAGCAGCAGCAGAACTTTAGAGACCTTACACCTTTACAGCAGCAAGAGGTGAGGGACAGGTGTGAAGGACTGCAACAACCTAGTCTGTGAAGGACGGAAGAAAATAAAGGAAAATTGCAGAAAAATCATCTTGAAGCATAGGTGAGTCATTAGTCCTCACAGGGACCTCACTGAAAAAGTTAGCTACCATTATTTCCATTGTACAAGTAGGGAAGCATAAAACTCTTCATCCAGAGTTCCATTTAAGGCAAAATTACAGGAATTTGTGTTATTAGTTATACTTTACGTATTCACTTACAATCTGTCATAATGTCATTGACTACATGGGTAGTTTTGGTCAAGTAACAACAGGGAACTAGAGCAGAAGAGTTAAACGAAACGATCCAAAAGTACAGAGGTACTGCTGAATTTCAGGACTTTCTTCTGTCACCCGCTGCAGTCAGTTCACTAGACCATGCTGCCTCCTGGAGCAGAAGAGATGAATAGAGGGCTGCGCAGACTGAACACTGGTAACACTGTGATGTTTTTTACTACCCCTTGAATATCCTCTGAAGTTCAGTAATAAAAATTGCACAGGTGAATGTTTAACTCTTCTGCTGTTCTCGTTATGCTTGGTATATAATGAACAAGCAGACAGCTCCAAGCACCTGATGCACTCAAAATAATAATGATCACCTTCTGGACGGCTAACACAACATAAAATATTAACAATCAATATTTGCTGAGCACGCAGACCCTAATGATACAGTGGTTTTAACGAGACTGCATATGCATGAGGTAATTTGCCTTCCTGAAGCAAAGGGTCCCTATCTGACATTTGAACAAAGCCCTAATCCCTTGAAGACTTACTTCTTATTCAAGCTACATTCATTCTCACGAGTAACCTCATTAAGACCCATCACACCACATAAGTATGCCACAGTAAGTTCAAATGTAAGATTTTAACAGCAGTGGTGTTTAAAATGGTTACTAATAACAATGGTCTGTACTCCTATATACACAAATAGCCTTTGGTCAGTACTGAATAACTCTACTTAGACACGCTTGTTTTCCAACTAAGTCCATTCCTTAAAACTGAAAAGCAGGTATCAATAAATTAATATCTTAATCTGTTTTATGAATCTTATTCAGTACTTCCCTCATGTCCTATGGACTCACTCTCTCTCTCCCCAATTAATTACTCTGAGAAAACTAGATGGCATGGGAGGCTGAGAAAGAATTCGCCCTTCTTCTCCAGGCAGCTCTCCAGCAGAATCAAGCAGGCATCAAACCTCATGTGCTGCGCGGATGAATAGGAAAGAGGGATGATGGGGGAAGGAAAAGGGAATAGGGCCAGTGGAAATGTTCCCACTCTGTACAGCTCTGTCTTGGGGAGTCATCTGCAGAGATGAAATTGCAAAGTTTTCCTGTTGCTTCCTCCAATGCAGGTACCCCTTTGAAGACATCAAATCTATTCCATGTTACAAAGCTTTGCTGGGTTCTCCGTACCAGCACTAATGCAGACTTAGCACAGCACTGAAGCTGATATACTTAGTGTTGTTCCAGAAATGGATTCTTTGGAGACCAATACGGTCCATTTCTTCCTAAAGCAAGAACAATACTAAGCCACGAAGAATGACGCTGCTCTAACACCATTTATTATTTATATCTAAAATGGGTGTGACGCTGTAGGAATATGGTCCTGACCACAAGATGCTGACAACCTTTCAGCAGTCACACCATGCCTTCCACCCGCATGAAGCTCAGCTGGCCGTCAGCAGGGCCCCAAGCCAATGAAAGAGCTGGTCCATGCTGGGCAGTGTTTAATCCACGAAGATGCAGAGAAATAAAGGGACAAACAAATAAGACGTATCCCTACATTCAAGGGTTTGTTAATTTGTAATATGCAATTTTGACGAAGTATTTTTTCAATTCAGAGATAACCAGGAGTGGTTTTACTTGTCATTATCAAGCAAGTAAATTTCTGTCCTGCTTCAGGGGGAAAAAAAAGAAAGGGATGCTTATAAGTATTTCTGCTTTGTTACAACAACGTTCAGAAAACCGTTAACTTTCTGCCTCCACTTCTTTAATTGGCATTAACTATAACCAAAAAACCTCAAAGCACCGGTCCTCGGGCCGCCCCTGCCCCAGCTCCTCCGCGGGGGAGCAGGAGCCCGGGACAAGCCCGGACCCGCAGTCCGTGGGGGTCGGTCTGTCCATCTCCAGCCCACAACGACCCCGCGCACGGCCGGACCCTCCGCGCCAACGCACCCCAATCCACGTTATTAAACGCGTTATCAAAGCCAGCGTTCGACACGCTCATTTCAAACCCGCCGCAGCCGCCCCCCGGAGGCACGGCCACCGGCTGGGCTCCCCGCCACACCCCGCCCGACCAGCGGCCGCACAGGGCGGACACCTCGCCAGCGCCCGCAGGCGCGCCGGTACCGCCCGGCCGGGAGGGCCGCCGGGCTCTCGCCACCGCTCAATACCCGCCAGAACCCCGCCGCCCCCCGGGAAGGGCGCGGCGGGGTCCCCACCGAGCCCTGCCGTAGCCCGCTCCGGAGCCCCTCCCGCGGCC
>Ga0065711_1004587_pt1 | contig 24588 bp, 17 predicted proteins | sample Hoacrofraction12_FD_59098 | JGI IMG/M metagenome (GOLD analysis project Ga0065711, IMG submission 59098) | Hoatzin crop microbial communities from Cojedes, Venezuela - Epithelial fraction 12 v2 (version 2) | ecosystem: Host-associated > Birds > Digestive system > Esophagus > Crop | place...
GGGGGGGGGGGGGGGTACCACCATACCTTCGAGTGCTAGAGAACAGCTATAGGGTGCAAAGAATAAAAATAACGCGATCCCTTACGTAAATAAAACCTTCCCTGGAACCGCGCTGGGGAGCGGTAGACATCTTGGGACTCCAGTGCAAGACCTGCAGTATACGGGAGTCCTGCACGGCAAATCCCGTGTTAAAATCAACCAGCTGGCTCTGCGGGGGTTCCTTACAGGAGCAAACAACAGCCCAAGGGCTGTTCATCGTCGGAACGTTTCAGCCAAGTTTCAGGCCATTTGGTTTTTTCCTCCGAGGGATCCGCGTACAGCTGCCGCCGCGTTTCTCCTCCCCAGATCACCGCTGTTCCCGCAGCAGGCTGCGGTCTCCCAGCCTCCGGCCTCGCGCTGCGGCGGCACGCGGTTCCCTTCCCAACGGAGCCGACCCTCCTCGGCCCCGAGCCCGGCCTGGCCGGGCCCAGCCCCGTCCTGCCCGGCGCTGACCCACCCGGCGGCCTCCCGCAGCCGGCCGGCCAGCTCGCCCTCGGCGACCAAGCTGCTTTAACACGTAAGGGATTATCAGCGTTCCTTGAGAAACTAAACGAAAATTGACACCCAGAAGACTCCAAAAAGCACATTAGCACAAAACTGAGGCCGCAGCGCAAGAGGAAACCAGAGCCAACGTTTCCAGATAAGGTGACTTCTCCCGACAACGCCGACACCGCAGCAAACTGACAACGAGAAAGACGCGTGGGCCTACCCAACAGCTCTGCGCCCGCGGCCTCACCGGCTCGGTGCGCTACGCACACCAGGCCTCCGTCACGCCATGCGGAATCCTTACTGAACTTTTCCGACCACTCCTCCCTTCTTTACCGTCATTTTCACGTCCTAGTGACTTTCTAATTTCAAATCTCCTTCGACGGCTTTTTCTCTCTTTGGTATTCATTTTGAGGGGGGAAAAAAACCCATCTACATTTCCTCCCTCATTGTTTTCAAAATACCTTACCAGATCAAACACTGAAATACCAATCATATTAGTCAAAAAAATTTGACAGCCGCTCCTCAGGCCAAGTTTTAAGGACCGTTAAAGTGATCACGAGGTCCCATACCAAACTGCTGCCCTGGGTCACTTCTACAGCGCTTTGAGCAGTTCCTGCCTCAGAGCAGGTCCTTTACGTCTCCGGATTCCTGCGCCGCACGCGAAGCGCAGCTCTGCCTCTGACCGCTGCCCGGCAGAGCCCAGCGCAGCGCCCGCCGCTCAGCGCCAGGCCTGACCCATCTGTGTTGCTTTTTGGTCTGGAAAGAAACCCACCGAGTGCAAAGGACATAAAAAATATTAAGTTTTCTATCTTCTTCCTTCAGAGTTTATTCTGGGTGAATTGTATACGGTAATAAATTAGAGCACACAGGGTTTGTCAGCTTTTCTGACTAAAATTCAAATAATGTAAAAATCTTAGGAAAAAAAAACAAAATCAAGAACTCCAGTAAGAGCACTACAATGGATGGACTGAAATTTAGATGTTTAATACAGAAAGGTCCTTTAAAATTTGAGGATTGATTGATTTTGTACTAGTTGTACTGTATTTAGAAAACTCAGAAAACTCAGGTAGGTGGGTAGGAAGCTTTTCTGAAGGCAGCTTTGCCTGAACGTGGAGGTACTGGTGCTACACGGCCACTTTCCAGAGATTCACCCCAACAAGGTGTCCCAATAAACCAGTCTCCGTCCTGGAGGCTTCTCCGTGCAGGAGCAGGCCTGCTCTCCAGCTGCTACACGCTCTAACTTGTACCTGTGTCTCTTAAAGCCAGAAGGGAGCACTGGCAGGCCTGCCAGCGCTACGAGGCAGGGTACCTACCCCTGCCGGATAGGAAAAGAGGGTCCCATTTGTATTCCGAGGTGGGCTATAACCTTCAGGATTAGTCAGCGGATGGCTTGCTCTTGATACTTCGCAAAGCTTGTTTGTATCCACAATTTTTTCCCTATAGTTGTACATTGTATCTCGCAGTTAGGTTACTCCTCCCTAGTTTTAACTGTATATTTAAGAACTGCTTGCGAATCAACGCTTCAAGAAAAGAAAGTACGAGTTTCTGTACCTCAACTTCAGGAGCCCAGAACAAAAGCGATTAAAGGAGGCATTGCGACGAAAAGCACGCAGCCAAGAGGCGTGCCCCACCGTGGGACAGCTTGCTCTGCTGCGGGGAACCTGGTGCACCAGTGCACAAACACAAACGCACGCAGCAAACCCAGTTGGACTCTCCAGGCTTCAGACAGAACGACAGTGACTGTACTTTCAGAACAGAACTGGCTTTTTGGTCCCTCTGCTCTCACAGGGCACTTGTTTGAGCAACACCGGGCGGTTCAGCGGTTCGCACCCGTACGTCGGGCCGCAGGAAGGGAACACAGAAGGGCTGGGGGTGTCATGCTGCAAAAGCAGATTGTGGCCGCTGGCAAGGCTCGTCTCGAGATGGGGTCCCGTCTAGAGGCGCGTCTCCAGCTCCAGTACAGCGACCTCCTCCCAGTAGCCCGGGGAGCGTTTGGTCAGCGGAGCCGCGCCTGGGCCAGCTGGCTCTGCTGGCACAGAAGGTGATGAGGGAGGAGACAGGACACAGCATCACGCTCCAGCTGCGAGATGCAGGCCTGAAGGCCTGTGAGGCTGGACAGAGCTGGACAGACCTCGCACGCTGATCCCTCTTCCTGTCCTCCCTTGTCACGACCCAACTGGACGTGGGGGATAGGAGGCTGGCATACATACCTGTACACAGAAGCAGTTTGTTTACAAGCAAGTTTTTCCTCGCTATTAATTTACCCCCTAAAGCACAAACCACTTGGCAAATCCAGATTTTTGGCTGAAGAATGCAACTTAATTTTCTTACTTTTGAAATACTGATGTCTCAAGAAGCAGCCAAGACGATGCCTTGAAACATCAACTTCCTCCTTTACTTGAAATCAACCTGCTCAAAGGTTTAATTAGAATTTAGGGCAGTCTGAATGCCAGCATAGCTGGGCTTGTGGTGTATATCCGACATGTATATTTTCTTTCCTGTTCTTTAAAACATTTTTCTAGCTTCTGTCCTTGCCTTTCATTCATTCTAAGAGCCTGAATCACAGCCAGAAATGCCATTTCTTGTTTGACAATGGACAACAAGTATTACTCAGCTTGCTAAAGGGACGAATGGAGGTTGCAAGTGGCAGAATTAGCCTTGAGGAGGCAGAGAATGGCTAACAGGGCACAGCTACTGTCAGTGCCAACTTGCCAAGCGGAGAGATGTTGCCAAATTCCTCAGGAGTGAAAGAGCTTTACTACAGGAGGCTTTGCTCCAGAGTGCACTAACAAGAGCGGCTGGAGTGAAATATCAGGAAATCCCATAGAAGACATTTTCTTTCATGACATAATTTTTTTAGATCTCCGACTACGACCTGTTGACAGTTGTCTCTTCTGCTTTTCATTTACTGATGTACTTAACTGTATAACCATACGTGGCTAGTTGTATCGTGCCAATTTACTTGTACCGTCACTCTCTGGCCGAGAGGTCTGATACGCGCTCGTTCCCAGGCTGTGGAAGCGGGCGCTGAGATCGGGTGCTGCAGCAGCAAAGCCTTTGCTGACGGAAAGGCCCTAAGTGAAGGTGTTCAGGCATCAGGCTGAGCTTAAGTATCACTACAGGCGAGTAGCGATTCTGTGATTAAAGCTCACGCTTGGAAACAGGCAGTGGTGTCCTCTGGAAGGTTCACTGCCTCAGGACTTCTTGGCTTGTTTGCAATGAATTTAAAGCCCAGGTTTTTTTAACTCCCAGGCTGTATGTAAAAGTGGTGCTTTTAGTAGAGACTATATATGCTTTTTTCACATTCCTGCTCAACTGGGTGATCTTGTTTAAGCCTTTGCTTGGCAGATGTGTTTAGTTAGTTCCAATTGGTTTCAACTGTATAAATTCCAATGATAATTGAAAGTAGATCTGGCTAGTTTTGCATCAACTAGAAAGTATAATTTGAAAGTTTCTTTACTCATAAAATGGGACAAAAAGGGAAATCCATCCAAGCTTTTGTTTGTTTATTTGTTGGGATTTTGTTTGGTTTTGTTTTTTTCTTTTTAAAAACAATTCTTAGCCTTCTTCTCTTACAACAACATGTACATACCCCCCTCTTCGGACAGTATGCATACATGCATGGGTGTATGTGCAGGCTTAGAAGCAGAAGTATTGCTGTCAATGACACAGTCTGCGTAATTTTAAATATGGTACTAGTGTAAATATTAACAGGAAATTAGTTTAAACAGAAGCTCATTTTTTTTTCAGACTCGCCAAAACAAGACATAGGTTTTAAAGATCTTCATTCTGGAAGTTATTGAGTCGGTCTCTTTGTGGGGAAGGGCTAGGCTTTTTGGTTTTGTTTTTAAACACAAGCTGACATTTTTAGTGAAAAAAAAACTTAGAACCTTTTCCATTGGCTGTAGACTTAAGGTTACACAAACATCAAAGGACATAAGCAAAAGGGCGTGATGCTGCAGCAACAACTGAAGTATTTGCTTCACACAAAGCTCTTCTCTGCAATATGGAAAAAAGCCAGTATGACTCGCAGACCTTTGGTTAATTTTGCAAAGCTAGCAAACACTGGTACAGCTTATCCACAGGAAAACTCTCGCTGGGAAAACTTTATGAAACGACTCTCCCTTTGTTTTGTTATTATTTGTTTCAAACACCACTTGCCAGTCCTACTGCCTAAAGCATCCCAGAGCCCCTTCACTGGATCCGAGACACGGGGGATTTGCTAGTAGCAGGCTTGGGGTAAGACTCAAAGTGGAAATATTAGAAAACAAGGACAGTGTGTCACAGCCTTCTTCCTCTCTCGCAGACTCGGGTTTATTTATGTTTCCCTCTTCCTTCCTGCCTGTTGAAAGCACCTGTTTGCCTGCAGCACCTTTTCTGTAGGTGCTGGGTGCAGAAAGATCTCATCTCTGCACCAGAGGAAAAGACGGGAAGGAAAGGGCGGTCAGCTGCCTCCTTCAGCACACGACGCGGGTGAGGTGGCTGAGCACAAAGAACTTTTGGTCATGTTCATAGAAGAGCCCTGTATCAGTAAAGATGGGATATTCTCTGCTGGAGCCAGGCAGGGTTCAAAGCCTTAAGCCAAGCTGTGCTAGCTGGCTGGGTGGGGTAAACAGAAAATTCCTCTGAAGGCTTACACTTCTGAAAGCAAGCTGGATCGATTCCAAAACTGACCCAACTTGCCGAAGAGGAAATATTGACTTTAATGTAATCTCTTTACATGCTGAGGAACTTGTTTTACGCCCTCTTCTCCAACAGAACGGAAAAATTTCATGATACTGTCCCTGCCATTATTTGAAAGAACCAGCGAGCAGATTAAACTAAGAAAATGGAGGACAGTACCTCTCCTGTCAGTCCCCGCCAATTTTTAACCACTAGTAGTTTGGCTATTGGCAGTCTATAGATAACCTAGACACGCTTCAGTGACTGAAGCTTGAGTGAATGGGCAAGGACGTTGCACAGCCTCATCCCTTCTTTATCACAGATCCGAAGCCTTGGAGGGACACCTACAGAGAGGGCAGGAGACAAGAGCGTGCACTGGCAGGGAAAACAAAGGTATTGTTTGCAGAAATAAAGCAAATTATGATACGGGTGTTTTGCTTGCTTCTCTTTACATCAAATTATTTCTTTACAATCAAAATTATTGATGACTGGCCCACCGTTTAGGGAAAGAGTTAGCTTAAGCTTAGCTGTGCTTAACCTTCCGTGCCTGGTAATTACACAAATGGGAATTTGAGGGAGCAGTAGGATGCTGGCCTTCAGGGTGCCATCAACGTTAAAAGTACGTGATCTTGACTTTGCAATGTTGGCATGTACTGAAGTTGTTGGGGTTTTCCCCCCACAATTTACACTTTTTTATTCCACCTGTATTCCATGGTGTAAACGCCTGTTAAAATCCTGTTTCTACAAAAAAGAAATAACGAGGCACCGGGGGAGTATGATTGACATTAGGAAACATCCCTATTTCCAAATCCTTAACTACAACCATTTGACAATGCCACCAGGTGCTGCGGCTCTATTTTCCATGTTGCTGCCCCAAAATGCTTTGCACAGTGGGATGGTAATTATGGTTTTAATAACACAAGTAGGAGTGTGAATTTAAGCATGAACAGCTACGAAGAGAGCAAACTTCAGCAGATAGGCAAAAAGATAAAGCATAGCATAGAATATGGCCTAAATGATAAGAGATGTGAAAATCAGCGATGAATGGCAGGGAAATTACACAGAGGGCCAAGGCCATGTGGGTGCTGCCCAGCCAGACGCTGGGAAGAGAGGCAGAGGAACGGGGAGGCCTGTTTCCCCCCTGTTTTTCAGCTGCTTGACTTGGCAACCTCACTTGATGCCTACTGCTGTAAGCCAGTAGCAGCTCCACTGAGAGCAAGCTATAGCAGCAGCAGGACAGCGTAACACAGGGATGAATAAATCCCATTATCCGTTAGGAAAGGAAGCGAAGTTTTGAAGAGTGTCCTTAGGGGAGCCCGCTTGCGGAAGAGGGGCTGTGGTCGTGTGTCTTTGCTGACATGTCAGGTGATGAGTGTGGAGTGAGGAGACTCGAGGGCCAGAACGCCAGTAAACAAGCAGAGAGAAAATAAAGCCGCTTCTGTAATGGTTGAGTTGGACCAACGTTGCTAAGATAACTAGCGGGCTGTCAGACTCGGGGGAAGCAAAGCAGTTTGAGACAAACTTCATGCCAGTTTTGACAACACTGAAATTGGGAAGAGGAAAAAAAAAAAGAAAAATTTGTGTCTCAGAAGGATTGATTTCACTCACACTATTTACGTCGTCTTTCCACCCCTCTCAGATAACCTTCCCTTATCTTATCCCTTAACTCTTACTTTATAAAAATAAATAAAAATTCATTCCTGGATACACAAAGGGTAAACTCTGATGAGCTTCTGTGATAGCTCTAGTGAATTCCTGTGGAGTTCTCCAAGAAAAACATACGAGTTTGAGTTCCTGCCTCTTGCTGGTAAAGCAGTGCATCCCAAGGATACTGAAAATAAAAAGCTGAACAGCGACAGCCATTCCTTACAACAGTTAACATTACTGAATCCACACCAAAATGCTCCACAAGCATACAGTGATGTACTTTAAGGCTGAAAATTAACTGAAAAAGAAAACAAATACTACTGCCCTTTGGACAGTTGGGGGCAAAAGTCTTGGGACTGAACTGATCCTTATTTTCCATTTAATCATCATGCCATCTCTCAGTAAACGTGTCTGCTTTTGGAACTGCTCCCAACGGGTGGCTTTCTCTAAACACACAAAGACTGCATCGGTGTAACTACTGAATAGCTTTTCAGTATAAGTTGCTGCTGAGCTTTTTTAGAAGCAGCAAATAATCACCCATGAAGGTGCTTCACCCTCTTCATATATTGAAGTGAGTGCCTTTTGGTTATCAGACCGCTTACGCAGCTACCTAAACCTAGTACTTTAACACAATTATTTGAATCCTAGCCTTACTCTGAACGGTGCTTACTTCAGAGAATCACCTTTCTCTGGTTTTTCCCCAATAGTTTAGTATAAAGTCCTTGTAAATGGGTAAACACTGTGACTTCATTCACATTTTCAGAACCACTTTTCTATTAATTCAGTGTTAAATAAATGAGAGACAAATCCACTGGATTAAGTGCAAGTGAAATCACAAGTTCAAAAGCCTGCAATCTATCAAATTTCCAGTTCACTAAAATTCAGAGAATAAGCTTCTGAAGCACAACATAATATCCTTTGGCAAATCTATATATATGAAGAAAAGAAGGAAATTTAACAGAGGAGCTTCAAGACATTGTTTCTTAAAACTAAATAGAAGCTGAAACTAAAGTCAATGCTTGCTAATAATTTGCAAGGAAGCTTGGAACGAGAATATTTTAGGCAAGGCAGCTACTTGCAAAGAGACTGCTTGGGGCTCCGTGGCTCACATGTACCTGAGCTGGGCTGGCTCACTGACAAATTCCCACGTGAAGCAGGGGCCAGGTTCTGGGAAATTCTCATCCCCAAACCAGCTCACGGAGCTTTACTGAAGCTTATCTCAAATGACCGAGGAGGACTTAGTTTGGACAGTATGATTCTGGGATAACATTATTTATATTACAGGGCGTGCCAAATTCGCAGCCTAAGACGGACAAGAATGCACTGCTGTTTGTCTAAGGGGGCTTTGGTTTTAATGTAATCTACGCTTCTTATCCTCAAGTAAAGGTATACAAATTTTGGCCCCGTTATCTCAAACACACCAACAGTATCATAGCTATCACTAATGAGACAAACCCAGACCTGATTACGCAGCTTCTGAGTGGCAGTGGATGAGAAAACGAGGTGCCAGCCACGCCGCCCCAGGCCCTCCTGCCCGCACCCCGGTCCCGGAGCGGCACGCACGCTGCGCAGAACGGATCAGCCCACTTACGCGACGCCGAGTGTCTGCTTCATCATTCAGGACAGCAGCCTCTGACTCTTTTCATTTCGCTCCTCTTCCTCATTTACAGGAGGGAGAGCCTGCGTGGCCTATAGTCACTTCCCTCAACAGGAATAGTTGCTATCCATGCAGTTTCTTTTTTAAACTACTGAACAGGGCTTTTTTTTATTTATTGTTATATGGAAATTGAACCTTGAGCTAGTAAAAACAATATTATGGTAGTGCTCTAGTTCTCAAACCAGAGCTGCTGTTTTCATAGGAGGACACTTCAACTTGCTGCACAAAGCTTTCGGCTGCTGAGCGCCGAGATGTGCGCAGCGTACAAGCCCCTGCAAACAGTGAGCAGCAGAAGGCTGGTGTTTAGAGGTTATTGCTGAGAGTTTTAATTGTAATTCAAAACCTTAATGCAGAGTGAAGCAATTTTTGAAGGGGAGGGTGGGGTGGATCAGAATTACTGAAACTTTTTCCATTTATTTTTTTAAATACCACTTGTGATGCACTGCAGAACAGCACAGAAACTGCATTCGTCTGGAAAGTCAATGATCTCCTGAGGGCAAAAGGCAGAGAGTCGGTCTTCACGCTAATGTAAGCTGATCGGCAATCATTCAGAAAGCTGAGTGGGGAGGAAGTAAGGAGCCTTTGAGGATTTGGCAGAGGCAGATGGAATTGCCATTGCACCCAGAGCAATTCTGTCTTCCCCTGGTATCCCACAGCTTTCTGTCTTGCTCTGGCTCACGTTCAGCCCTTTCACTGGAGCCACCAGCAAGGTCACCAGCTATTTGGCTTATAACGCCATCGAAGTGAGGACAACACACCACTCTGCTCTGTCTGGTCCTCGGAAAGCCTGCTTTCCAAAAGTCTGACACGTCTAGTGACAATACCTTGGCCACGGAAACCTTTTCAGAATTGACTCAGTCTGCATAAAGCAATACTTTCTGTTTTCAAGAACCTTAGCCAAAGAAGCCCACTTTCTTTTTCCCAACATGACTCAAACTTGCGGTCTCATCTGTGCAGAGGCCCCAGAGACACAGACATTCGGGTTTCCAGTCGCAGGAAATCAGGCCAGCAATTCTGTTCCTTCTGGGGACAGCATGGCCATGTCCTTCTCTGGCAGGGTATAATTCAGCAGAACCTCACCTGGGAGACAGGTGGAAAATGTTTGCCAATGGAAGTGGTAACTTGTCTGCTCCTTCGGTAGAGCAAAGCAGAGCAGCGTACTGCTTCCATGTTCAACGACCTGTGCTGGGGCAGGCCTCATGGGTGGATGAAACTGGACTTTTTTTTGTTATATGGTCTATGACACCAAAATATCTTGGTGTCATAGACCATGCAAGAAGACCTACAGAAGAGTAGGAGAAATGATTGACAGCAGGCTCCTGGTTGTGTGTGGGCATTTTGTTTGGCGTTTTGGTCTGTCCCCCCGGTCTCTCTCTTTAATGATGGAAGAAAAAATACGCATTGGTTGTCTGTGCTGATGGTGAGGTGTGTGCATGATAAGGACAGTCATGTCCACAACAGACCACGGCCTTGGAATGCTACAGAACCAAACACATTCTGTCTAGGAGATGCTCTAAAATAGATTTCTCCCTCTGAAGCAGTATTCCCTCCTCCAGTTCCTCCCACTGCTGTTACCAATGCAGCTCCAGAAAAGCCACGTCGGTATTAGAACATGACTAAATTGTCATCTGAGGGGTTTTTTTTGAAGGTCGGGAAACATCGTACTTGAACTAGTGCTGCTGGTTCCTCTGTGACAGCATTTGCCAAGACGCAATTGTAACTGAACAGTGACAGGTACGGAGGAATCGAAAAGAAAACCAAATCTGTCGCTGATACGGGCTCAGCCGTAAAACTCCAGCTATCTGCCTCTCCTCGCTGCCCGGTCCCTCTCCTCATCGCAGGGCCCTGCAGCCGCTGACCGCTGCCTGTTACTGCACAGCAGCTCGCTCAGACAGCCCTGCCCTGGAGATGCAGAGGACAGAGGACACACAGGTATTCCGTTCCTGACATACCAATAAGGAATAATCTTCACAGAATCAGGTTTTAAAACAGTCCTCCTCAGCATCGTCCAGGAAGAAGCTCCTTGAGAGCACTGGGCTATCTGAAGCCCGCCCAGTGCCACACACCAGAACGGCATTTCGTTCTGAGCTGAGCTTAACGCCCGGGCGGAAACAGCCTCTCCTCAACGGGCTTCGCTTGCTTTATAGCCCGACTTGATTTTCAGAGGATTAAAACTTTACAATAATATTTGTACGGTCTTGAAACTCTCTCTGTTTTCGGAAAAAAGCATGTTGTTGATGTAAGTTCACCAGGAGGCAAAAAACGCTTTCGTTCAGTTTCACTTTGTCACATTCTAAGAGGAACAAAAGCAGACACCAGAAACCTTCCACTAAAAAGCTGGCCGCCAGAGCTTTTTCAGAGAACTTTCAACTTTGGTCTTTAAAAAAGGTTTAAAAACTGTTGTACATAATTTTGAGGTACCTATAGCAATACTACTTCGTTGAGGTGTTTGAAGATAGGATTTAATACGCTTTAGTCTGAAGTACTGCCAAGCATCCACAAACTCAAGGCAGGAACGGTTACTGAAGCGCCTAAAACCCAAGCAAGCCAGATGCGAGCGACACAGCTTTTCTTCTTCGCCCAGACACCCAAAACACACACATTGTCACTGGCAGGAAGAGACTTCCCAGGTGACAAAGCCGTGGGACAAACTGCCCCTGGCGCTGGGCAGGGAAGAGGGAGCCCTGGGGCTGCCAGGCCTTCCGCCCGCTGCCCTGCCTTGGGCCCGGCTGCTGGAGCTCCCAGAGGATGCGGAAAAAAGAGGAGTTGGATTCTGTTACCCTGAGGCAACCATTTCCCATAGTCACCAAGTGAACCTAAAGGAAGCCTGCTTGGTTTAATTTTTTCCCTTGAAAATGCTGATAAAACAAGTTCATAAAGGAACACAGTTCTTGGGCTGTATCAGGCTTCAATTCAAGGGTTTCAACCACAGTGCTGGCTTTACACAGTCATGGATTCACCTCTGCTCAGCTGCTTTGTAGCTCCTTTCACACCAGCGAGAACAAATGTGTGAGCAGTGAGGCACGTGCCTTAGGGCCTTGCTGACTCACGTCCTCTGCATGTCACAGTCATTATGGAAAAATGTGGTTGCGACCGTTCACCGAATTAGGAGAAGAGCGTTTGTCATGGAAGGAGCATTTGTCATGGAAGGAGCGTTTGTCATGGAAGGTCGAGCGTGGCAGGACACGAGGCTGCTGTGCCTGTGAACTGCGGGTGTGTCTGTGTGCGTGTTCCTGCCACAAGGCTACCAAGTGCTTAGAGCTCTTCCAGGCCCTGCCATGTCTGGAGCAGTCCCAGATGCTACAAGCCAGGCATTTTGAAAGCCACGTTATCTTTTAGGTACATTGCATACGCATTAAAAATAAAACAAAAAACAAAAAAGCCAAAAACCAACCAAAAAAACCCAAATCAAAAAACCACCCACACCCAAACATCCCTCGATTTCTGCCAGGTATGTGACACCGTAACAACGTAACGAATCTGTTTTCTTACGAAGCGATTCGCGCACACTGAATTCAGTACAAACCAAGCTGACGCTGCTTCTTTCTCTATTTGAGAGTAACATTTAGGCCTCTCTAGTATGCAGAGAAATGTGTGTATGCTGCTCCCAAAAGCTATATGGCTCTATGAGAAAAGCGGTATCCCAAACGACTGATGCAAAATCTACTAAAATTAGAACGTTCACTTCAATAAGCTCTCGATTAAACTTTGAAATTAGTTATATTTCTCAAGTTTCAGTTTCAATAGAGATTTTTTAAATGCCAATGGAAGAGAAAAATAGAAAAGATAAAATGAACCTCGACGATTAAACAGTAACGCACAGCTGTCATGCAATGGCCCGGCATGGTTTCTTTCCCATAGAGATCTCGCACGCGCAGAAAGGGTCCCTTCCCTCCACCCCTTCAGAAGATTGTTTTAGCTTCTAGTTTCTTTGAGCCATCATAGAAAATTTCTGAGTATGTGTTACTGTAAGCAGCAAGGTGTTTCATTGCTTCCAACTGCCAGAAGGTGTTAGAGAAGTATGAAGCATAGATAATCCAGGAATGATGTACCGTCTGCCTTAATACATCGCCTCTGCTCTGCTTCCATTTGCTCATGTTCATATTATTAGCCTTATTATTAGTATAATTATTACTATATTATTAGTAAATATTGAACCCAGTTTACTCATAACGACAGTTCTGTGTCACAAAAACCCTTTCCATTTCTGTGCTGAGGAGATGCAGTTACAACATTTACGTTTAAGAGTTCTTGTTTTGCCACTTTGTAGAAGTTTTCCCGTGGCTGTTCCGGGGCGCGCTCCTGCAGCTCAGCCGTAGGAGAAGCCTACCTGGAGCCGGCAAGGGTAGCAGGGGAGGGAAGCTGCTGCCACACACACTGCCAAGGCGGCAGGACCGGGGCTCCAGACACACCGAGCGGCAGGCACTAGCCTGTTCTCCTCAAATGGATTCAGCACAGGCCCCTTCCCCCAATAGTTCAAAGTAAAATCAACAAACAAGATACCACCTATAAGTAAAGGATATGTAAAAGAATAAATAATATGAACTAAATACAAAGGCAGACTGCGATATGTCCAAAAACATAGACAGTTGTATTTTTGCAGAAGTTTAGATAATTTTCATATTATTACTTTGTGTTTATGTTAACAATTTTCTAAGTTTCAAACCCACCAAAATCTCTTGGTTCTAGATTCATAGAAATCAAAAGCCACTTTCAGAGCTGCTGATGGGCCCCACATAAATTTACTACGAATTGTGTTTGTAACATACGTAATTTCAGCTCCAGCACTGTAGTCCTGGAATTGGAGTAACACCTATTACCAGAAAAGGCACTTTGTTTTATGAACATAACATGACTTTGAAACTCCAATGTCATACCTTTTTTCCCCAAGATACACAAACCTGAACCAGCAACGAGTTCTCTGAGATCTCATCAGAATGTGCCGAAAGGAACAGGAGCACTCTGTTCATTCATCTTTGCAGGAATAAATACAATGTTGTTCAGTCAGTTCTTTTCATCATCTTTCCTTTCTGATTTTTAAGATTAAAAGTATTAGATAACTACTTAGTTTTCAGCTACTCGGTTTCCTTGCTCAAAGTAGCAGTGCAGCACACTAAACAGACACCATTGCTCCTGGTTTCATGGCATTCCTGAGCCGTGACAGCAGGCTTCAAGGTGGACTGCAGAATACCTGAAGCTGCCTCACATTTGACTGACATTTAGTCTGACCTTTGCAAGTTTTTTATGGGAATCTTTAAAATGCATTTTAAATCAAGTTATGCAGCATAGAGAGCGAAGTCACGACCATTTACAGAAGACCAAACCACTCAGACTATGGTACCCAAAGATGCTGCCGACATCAAGAATCAAAGCCCAGCGCCACTTTTCCAGCTACAGCGCACGATGCTGTGATGTTAGCTGAAACCCCAAACCTGACACTCCCTTGACTTTGGGTAAAAAACCCCTGGGTCTAACTATCGTAATTCTGTGCTTCACGTCTTCGAGGCAGTTTATAATAATTCTGCTAGGAAAAACTATTAATCTGGACAAACACCTTGTTCATATCGAATCATCACTACTCCAGCAATGTCTTTAGCCTGACAAGCATGTCCTACTAGCTTTAGTACAGCTCCTTTTCCAGGGATCAGCTCCCTCCGCGTACTCACAGTCCAAATGGATTCTGGTTCTGTTTCCCTAATGCTTAGATACGCCCAAATCTAAAAAACATTTAATGCAGAGCTGGAATCGGGGTAAATGACCTCGCAGAAGAATGGAGCAAGCATCTTGTAGTTAAGGAACTAAAATATTTCCGTGTGTTCAGAGGTGGAAGTTTGCTAGATTCCGGCGGCGCAGCAGGAACAGCAAACTGGCTGGGCCCTGGGGAGGGCTTTCCAGCGGCAGCACAGGGAGATGTGCCCAGAGAGCAGTTAGCTCCGCCAGACCTCACTAGGGCCACAGCACCCAGCTTGTTCAGAGACTCTCTCTCCATTGAGCAACGCTTCCCATTGGATCAGACTTTTGTATTAGAAGAACGGGGTTTTACCAGACAGATTAAAGCTCAGTAACCGGAAAAGGAATGACAGCCTCTCAGTTTATCTGGTAGAGACCTGAAGAATGCATGCATTTAACTTTGTATTGTCAAGCATAAATTACCACGCTCTTTCCAGAGTGGGATATCTGTTGTGGGAATAACTGGTTTGTTTTAGCAGTCCTCTCCATGGTTGCACGTTAACCAAAATTAATAATGGTGCTTTCTTCTATTTGCTTACTTCGAACATTTATTCGTACAGTCAACTCTAAGCTACACACCAACGAGACTTCAAATTTAAAATCGCAGTGTTAAAAAAAACCCTCCAAAATACCCTTTAAATATTTATAACTACTTTAAGAAACACAAGAACACTGCCTACAGCATTCCCCAAAATATACACACGTACACTATAACAATAGTTGCTGGTTTTTTTCCTGTTTAGTGTCCTGTGAATTCTTTGGGATGGTTTCCACTTCCTTATGAGGGACAACGATTTAATGTTTTCAAACGTAGTGATTCAGGATAATAGTAGCTTACCCGACACTTAAAGAATATATAGAAGATATAGTCATTTTATTTACTTAGCATTGAAAAAGCAGCACGAAATTTGCTTTTATTGTGGTCATCACAACAGTACGCTAAAGGTCTGAGTTTTTCAGGTACAATTTTTGGACACAGAATGAAACAGAAGAAAAAGAAAAACCCTTTCAGGCAGTAAAGCTGGGTTTTTAATTCCAGCAGTGATCTGTCTTTGTCCATTAAAGAGAAGATGCTGGATGTTGTATTTTTAGACTCGCTTAACCCCACTATTGGCATGAGGTTTCTCTGTGCAGTAACAGGAGCAGTGCTCCACTGCAGAGGACTGATACCCCATCTAGGCAGAGCCAAGGTGCTTTCTTCTTTTGTACGAGAGCTGGAGACCCAGGGTTAAGCCAAGTCTTCGGCCAAAGAGATACGGATCAAGCAGCATTAGGTCCGATGTCCCCTACAGTAAGAGAGGAAATGGACTTCGGGCATCAGAACAGTGTCCTTCATCTAAGTCAGGAACAGATTTGCCTCTCTTCAGCTACAATTTTTACCTTCTGTTCTTCCTTCTGGCTACAAAGACTTTACTCAGGTGCAGATTTACGGAAAGCAGTGTGTGAAAGTGGTCTAATTTAACTCTACCATTAGTCCAGCCTCTTGCTGTCTTCCTCCAGCATTAGCAACCAGTGATCAGAAACTGGAGGAGGGTGTGGGAATGCCTACCAATGGAGACAATAGTGAACAAATTGTTGAGGAGGTGGTAAGCATCCTTTATCCAGATGGAATTATAATAATGATTCTTCTTGGATAAGGCAAGACAGATACAGTCATAAAAAGCCATGGGTTTTGACATTCTGCTCATCTAATTGGTCTTGTGAGCCCAATTTGTTCATACCAATGGGGAAACATTTGAAAATCATAATAGAAGGCAGGCACAAAGTGAACAACTAACGCTCTTAAGCAGATGCACTGCCTTGCCCTTGCTTCTTTCCCGAGAAAAGCGAAGGGGTAACGGTCTGCTGGCTACTCCACACCTGAACTGGAACTGGGTTCTTAACAACTGCTGACACTGCTCTACAGAGAGGCTTTTAGGGGGCGTGGGAGAGGGGTGTTAGCTACACACCTCTATTACAGGATGCAGTTCAGATGTATCTGAAGCCTGGATGGCAAGACTCCTGCCTTTGAAAAATACCATTAAGATGTACAGCGTGGGCTTGCTTCACAGCAGGCTTTTAAATGCAGTTCAAGATTATCTCAGGGGAATTAAAACCAAAGGGTCAGAATCAGTTTCAGACAACATTACAGAGGTGCAGCATGCACATGATTACGTGTTCACTGATTTAATACAAGAAAATAAATGGTTTAACCTGAAGAGAGGCAAAATGGAAACCAACCTGGAACCGATGAGTGGCACTGGAGTCATGTGTCTGAAGGAACTGGTGGTGTCAGAAAGCTTTCTGCTCCCACCTCCCCCTTTGCAAAGGTGGACAGCAGATATGTTGAAGCAGTGTTTTACAGAAAATTCAGAAGGCATTACTGAGCTGGAAGAATGCCTGAAAGGAAGTGTCTGACAACATTAAAGTAGCTCAACTGGACACATTTAACCAACTTTTGAAGTGACACAGTTTATGAGAAATTCGTTTTGTCTTCAGGTTCAGCAATTTTCACACTGTGCATTAATGTTCCTGAAGCTCTTGGAAAGCAGTTCTAGCTATTTGTCATTCATACATCCATCCCTCTTCCTAATATTCAGGCTCTGACTAGATTAAGATTCCTGCTCCTAGATTTCTCTCACTGTTGTACCTCTGGAAAAAAGCTTAAGCAGCTGCTTTACCAATAGAGAATTACCTCAGCAATGGCAAACTTTCTAACGCTCCTAATATCCACGCATCACTGCGTGGAGATCTGTGGCACCCTGCTGCACCTTACCTGCTGGAGGCCTGGGGCTCCCTCCCCGCGTGGCGCTGACGCCGTGGCACAGCGACACCGTCCTCGCAGCCACCGCGTGCTGGCACACAGGAACCCTCGGGCACGGCAGAGCTCTCACGGCCGCTTCTCCCAGGCAAGAGGAGGAAGACACAGTGATTCAGATCTTCCTCTCACAGCCAGTTTTGGGCAGGCAGCCCCAGGGCCTGCATACAACCTCAAAGGTGATGTCCCTTCACCCCCGACAGAACGGAAAACTGAGCCTTAACTAACAGGAACACAGAGGAAAAATATTGTCTCGACCTCTCTTCCAATGGTATCTAGATGATCTTGTTTTGGACAACGAATATTAACTTGACATTTCAACTTCATATTAACTGCCTTCTAAGTGATGACACAGAAAAAGAACAGCACACTGTCATTTCTGCTGCTACCGCAGCCCTGTGCAGAGGCAGTAAAAGTGACTTAAAACCAGTGATGAGAAAGGAGAGGCAAAAACTAGAAGCCATTTAATATATCTGCCTTCAAATTAAGAAAAAAAACCAACAAAAACTATCTTTGTTTTTTAGTAGTTTTCCTGTATGGACCTAAAAGCACACCTAGCGCTTCAAAGTTAGACATACTGAATTACATTAACATTTCTACTGGTCTGAGGAACAAGACTTGTAAATGAATGCAAATAATTAAAGTATGCTAGCAAGAATTAAGACAAGCATTGTAGCCCCTAGGCTTGGAGGTTGACATTTGAAGCACAAGACAATCCCAGAAAGTTACATACCAGGACAGATGTACAAATGGAAACACCATACAGAATTTCTGACAGTTCCACTCTGCCTCCTTGCTAATAAAGCCTAATTTTCTTTAGAAGAAAGGAGTATAACTCATGCCTATTGCTTTGAAATGATTTAATGGCCAGTACTTCTTTAACACCGCTGCACCTGGAATGACATATCAGTGTCTAAATGGAAGCTTAACAGAATGAGTTAAAGAGAATAATGAAGAGAATAGACCAAATGATGGGGGGGGAGATGATAGAAATACTATAAAAAGATATTTCTCTTGGACCAAGTAAGAAATCACAAAGGCAAGGGATAATCTGGAATGAAGATGAGGGTATAAGTTGGATGAAGAGGAATAGATTTAAAAAATGCAAATATGAGATTAAAAGAAAAAGGGAACTGAGAAAGAGACAGCAAAAGTGACGAGGGAAAGAGTCACGGGGAAGTTTTGTTGACTGGGCAAGTGCTGTCACCATAAAAGACCAAGTTTGACAGAGTGAAAGACTAAGTAGTACTTGAAACCTTAAGGAGATATTTTAAGAGGCGAGACACTTTAAAATTATCAAGATCAATTTTGATTAGGATTTGATTTTGTACAGTTCCAGTTCGGGGGAAGACAAAACTCCTTAAACCCCTCTTTGATGATGACTTTGCTCCTGAATGCCCTGAAAGTTGCCCAAAGACAGAACTTTCAGAGAGGGTATTGTTGATTAATCCGTATGCCTGTATATTCACCATATAGAGGTAAATGCATAAACAGAGTTAAGCAGGCACAATCTAAGCAAGGCGATACCACTTTTAAAGCCTCTATATCACCTAGGACTAGACTCTCCAAAAGAATATACGTGGTGAATGTTTCAATGCCTAAGTCAAAGTATCCTCTCCCTAAAACACAAGCCGTGGCCCTGCACATTGTGAAATACCCTTCGTAACAGCTGCCCCACTGAGCAGAAAGCTGCCAAAAGGAAACGTGAGCGGGCCCCGCTATCTTAATGCACATCAAGGAGCTTTTTGGCTACTGCTGCCAACCCAAAAAGGTTTCCTTGACCCACAGCCCCGCACTGTCAGCTCTGTGGTAGCCCACACACCTCAGTGGAGGTACACCTGGCCATCCTTTGGGGACCTTGGCGGGGAGTGGGAAGGGCACAGCAGGAAAATGGCCCAGCATCCCAGTTCAAAGTTCATCGTGCCTGTAAAGGGTGGAATACCTTGATATTAGTTAGGTGTCTCAAAGCTGTTAAAATCCAGATTATTTAAGAATGAGTAGCAAGACTGTTTAGACAAAATCCCAAATAAATGAGTTACAAACAAAGCATTTACAGACAGAGGACAGAAATGAGAGGGAACCACACAAAAATCTGCTTATCGCAAGACCAGAAGTTTCTTCTACTTGCCTTCTATCCAGCCAACATACTGTTAGATTCTGAACACATATTCAGAGATTCAGTCTTTTTGCAGAGTTTATATCCTGAGGGATACAGGGAGTCTAGCTTTGGGAATCCTTCCTCTTTTGTACCACCAACACCTGTCTCTTGGGGAGTTATTAAGATTGAAGGCTTCCTCCTCACGCCACTCTGCTGAGAAGGATTTCTTGATATTCATTTGGTCCAGGTAACTTCAGAGTTCCTCCCTCCTTGCCACCAAGTGCCCCCTTTATGCTTTCAGAGTGTTCAGTTCCCTTAGGCCTATCTGGAGCAATTCTCACCTGCCTATACATAACCAGATTATGCTAATGGTGCTCCAGAACTCAAACGTTTTAACCTGCTGGGATGCAAAACACTCTTTCTTGTTAAGCAGTTCAAGACCCAGGCTGATGCTTTTTTCACACAGCTTATCATGCAACCTGGTATTTTACATGCATATGTAACCTGCAAGTCTTAGTTGATATAACTGCATAATTTGGTTTACTTGCAATTTATCAAAGACCAGATCTTACCAGAAACGAAACACTGCAGCATTTTGCAAAAGTGGGTTTGGGAAGACTATCCCTTCTGCACCCCAAACCACTGCCCTCCAAAAATTGTTTCCATGATCTTGCCACCCCTAGATTTGATACCTAACTTGAGGTGGCACCCCTAACCCTTGATTGGCTTTAGCTGCTGATGATCCATCACTGGCAAATTAAATTTCAGTTATATAACACGTTTCTTAATCTTAAAAAACCCATTTTTAAGCACACTGCCTAACCTTCATTACCTGACAAGAGTGTAATAAATTTACCATAACCCTTTTTGAATGCAGGCATTCGGTGAATCCTTCTGGAAAGCTGAATCGTCTTCTGCTCTACCACTTTCACATCACTATTCACCCGTCTAATGTTGAAAACAACTCTAAAGAATAGTTCAAGAGGAAATGATGTCATTTCATCGGGTTTTTTGAGCTACTTCTGAGTGTATGCCATTAAAAGTCTATACACGCGTGGTGGGAGAAGTCACGATGTGTCATTAAAGACTGATGATGGTCACACTAACAGCACATTCCTCTCATTCATTACAGCTTAACGCACCTGATTCACCTATATTCATCACTTATTCCATATGCCTACTCTTTTTTTTCTGATCATCCAGCAGGTCTTTACTAGCAGCCTGCCGTTTTACAAAGGCAATGATACACGCTGCTAGCCACCTACAAGCTATTCATCCAGCTGCTGCGTGCGTTCGGTGTGCCACAGGCTTTCATACTGCCTTTAAAGCTTTAACACCCGACCCTCCTACATGAAGAAGTTGCAAAATTGCAACAAGTCTGAATTAATACAAGATATGGTCCAAAATGTCATTATTACATCTGATACCATGGTTCCCACTTGTGAACCAGCTTCCTGGGAGTGCATTTTATGCTCACAACAAATTTTAATCTGAAAATATAATCCTCAATTTCCAAGCTTATTGTGTCTGTTCATAAACTGAGGGAATACTTCTCTCTCCTTGCTCCCCCCTGACGTTTCACAAACAGTCTGTGGGCCAGGAATAGCTAACTGACTTCCTGTAACTCCTGCTTTAACCAAGTAACCAATTCTGCCTTCCGATTTACACCTGCAGACTTACAGTCAGGGAGATGAGAGCGGACTCGAATTCCTGCTCTGCAACTGCAAATTTCATAAAAATTCTGTAGAAGTTGATTCTATTTCACCATTTCGCTGTCTGGTAACACACTGTCTGCTCAGCTAGGATGACCGAAATAAATGAAATATCCTATTATATACTTACTGGCTATTCTGGAGATGACAGGACTCTGTCTTCACAGGCGGAGAAAAGAGATGCAATTTTACTCTACTGTCTGTGAAGCATTCCCTGAGCCTCTCGTCCACAGCAGTGCCCTAGCAGACTACTGGGGTAACGTTTTATGGACAAGGAGGTCCAAAACACACACAGGATGTTTATCAAACGAGACTGCTACCAGGAACTGCCCACGAAGTAGGGCACTTTTGGGAAAATGCCTGTAATGACAACTACATAAAATTCTGGCCTCTGACTGCCAGTAGCGGCTCTGTGGATTCCCTTGAGATGATTTACAAACAAAGGACACCAAAGTGCGTGAAGGACACAGTTATGGAATTGTGAAGTAATTTCTGTGCTACTGAAATGAGATTGTGGTAGCAGAAAATTATTTCCTATTTATTTCTTGCATCGGACAATAGAACATCAAATACCAAAGAATTAGGAAAGTTCACTTGTTTCCCATTGCTTTTGTGTCCGTTTTGACAGGAGGTAATTACAGGTAGTTTGTTCAGACACGATACTAATACTCTTGGTGTTTCTGCTGGAAAAACTGCGCATTTAACTAAATAGGATATAGCATGATAAATGCTAGTTATCAGCTGTACCTATCTGAGATCCCAAATATACAGCAAATATCTGTCTGTCCTAACAAGCCGCTTCATCACTGCGAGCAAAGTTTAGACCCGTGTGTTTTGCTGTGTTAAACATGCACACTATTCAAACCAGGACAACCAATCTGTAGACTAGAGTTATTTGTGCAGGTAACTGAAACAAATTAAACTCTCTCCATTACAAAACCATATTTTAGCGCTAAATATTTAATTGTTCAACTGGGACAGAGTTATATACTAACTTGAAAAGCAACATGGCTGGGAACTGAGGTCAGGCTATTCTGCGCCACGTTTCAAAGTCTGTTTTCAGGTGCTCCTAACCTAGTTTTAAGTTGTTTTCACTATTAAATTCGCATTATCCCCAGGAGCCCTTAGCAGTCCGGCACCGAGCAGCACTTTCTTCGCGCCAGGGCCAGACAATCCCCCCAGCTCCGCGCCCCGCAGCGGGCGACGCGCCGTACTCAGGCGCACGGGAAAGGACGCTCCTCCGCCCAGGAAGGTCTCGGGACCACGAGGGAGAGCCTTGCCTATCCAGGTCCTTCCAGGAGCATCCATGGGCATTGGAGTTGTTCAATCATACAATTACAGAGCCAAATCATAGCAGCATTTGGTTGCCTGTGTTGGATAAAATGCTAGAAGCCTGATGCAGCTGTTTTGGGAAGGCTTATTACTTATCTGTTAGGCAAAGATTCCAGTTCAGCATTAATTATCAAGACCTAATTTAGATAATCAAATTAACTTTTCATTTTTGCACTAATGCATTCTCCGTATAATTTAATGTTTTGCTGTGAACATCTTGTATTATTACAAGAAATTATATTAGGTATGGTAAGATTTTTAAATTATGTGAAAAATTAATGCACCTACATACAGAATATTTTAGTACCCAGAGAAGTAAAAAATCATTGTGATTACAGAGCATGTAGCAGGACTGCTCAAAGATTTTGTCTCGAGTCCTAGGACAGAAAACAATAACAAGCAGCTCACTAGAAATTCACATTTAAATATGAACTTCCTTCTAGGTGCTGGACTTTTATTACAGGGTAAGGCTGATACAGCTCAGGCTTGTAAACCCATGACTTTTCTATCTAGATAACTCTCAAAGCTCTTTTGAGAAAAGGGTCAGAAACTTTTTCTTTCTTGCAGAAAAGGAAAAAAGTGGGTTTTCCAATTTCTAGGTCCCCCAAATTTAGAAGGAGAAGAAAGTTCTGACTGCAATTATTCTGTCAAATTTATGGGACTTCAAAACAATCTAACTGCAAAAACAGACTGATGGAACTAAGAAGTAGTTAAGGGATAGAAATTCAAGTATCTGCTATAAACGAAAAGTAATCTTATTTGCAGGTGATGCAATAGCCAGAAAGAATAGAACTGCTAGATCCAGACTTTAATTCACATACAAGCCCTGAGGCAATGAGTGTCACACATTTTAATGCAGATAAACGTGAAACGACGAGATAGGACCAATGAATAGATATTTGCCGATAAGAAAGAAACAAAAGAGATGTGAGTGCAGGGGAAATAAAACCAGACGCATCTTCCTTTCACAATAAACCTAAAATGTCCAAAGCGATTGGGGAGAATATCACCGTGTAATGAGGGTGGATTCTAGCAAAGAAACACCCCAGCTGCCTTTTACAGAAGAAACAGCAGCAGTGACCTGATTTTATACTTTTTTAGATACGACCCTTTTTATGATACAACACAACACAGACATAAGCTGTAAATACGTTTCAAAATGCTTAGGCAGAAAACCAGCAGTGGTGCAAGGACCGCTCTACACCACCACCAAAACTGTTACTCGAGGCCTGAGTTCTGCAGACACACGGTGCTTGGACTTCTTCTGCAGTCCCAGTCACTCCAACGCCACTGCATTGCCATCCTGCAGTTCTGTAGAGGTTGTTTAACAAAAACCCCCACATACCGTAAAACTACAGCCCTGGAAGCTATTTTTTAGCTGCCTAAAGGATGGCCGGAGAGTTTCCAGTGTCACCTTTTCCTCCCCGCCCTGCATGAAGTAACAAGAGAATTCATGTGTTTTCATGAAATTCAGATTTGGAACACTTAGAATTTGACATGTACCATGTCACCAAAAGAATAAAAGCCCCACACCCCCAAACAGAGCTACCCATTAACCACGTTATTTGAAAGCAAATGTTGCCACAATCATTTCTGATTTTCCTGGGAAGCAAGGGGAATGACAGCCGAGAGACCTGCAATGAACCATTCCAGGTGTGTCCCACAGGTAAGGCACAGGAGGACACTTGCTCTGTTTTTCTCCCCAAAGTGAACGAATCAGCAGGAACACAGCCTGTATCTTGCAAAAATCAGTAGGATAGGCCCTACAGCCAAAACAAAGAAGGATGAAGAAAATTGTCCTGCTTTTGGTTAAAATCAAACTCAGAAAAGCACTAGCAATTTGCCTTAGTTTTGGAAAGGTGAAAACTACAGGAGATTGGAGCACCTATGCAACCAGGGCGATAGAATCAGTCAGCCATAAATATGAACAGTGTCGCTCTGTCCCTTGTGCAGCCCGACCCACCTGGGCAGTAGGTCTGGGAACAGAGGGTCTCTAGGGAACCATTAACGCTAACCATAGCGGGTAATTGTGTTTCTGGCCAGAGAAATGATGGCGTGTGGGTCTGTGAAGAGGACTGAAGAGGCTGAGCAGGACTGCCAAGCCTGGGAGCCGAGCAGGTCAAAGGTGATTGCGGCAGGGGAGATGGCGACCACCGACTCACTGGCCCCCTACTCAAGTAACACCACCTACTCAAACAGGAACAAGGGAAGAGGGTGACTGAGTCTGGGCAATAATTTACATAGGAAGCAAGAAGGTTTACACCAATCAACAAAGAGAATAATACTGAATATGCATGAATAAATATGTCTATTTTTGATCTATATAAACTGCATGGAAAAAGTATGAGGTATGCACGTTCGGTGGAATTATCCCCCGTGCATCCAGCGCTCTAATAAAGAATGCCTGCCTTTTAACACTACATTG
>Ga0065711_1005950_pt1 | contig 24588 bp, 16 predicted proteins | sample Hoacrofraction12_FD_59098 | JGI IMG/M metagenome (GOLD analysis project Ga0065711, IMG submission 59098) | Hoatzin crop microbial communities from Cojedes, Venezuela - Epithelial fraction 12 v2 (version 2) | ecosystem: Host-associated > Birds > Digestive system > Esophagus > Crop | place...
CCTAAGTACGTAAGTAGCCCTGTATCAGTAGTACTGACATTTATTATTACTGATAATTCTCTAACAGCAGGTAATATCAATGACTTCAACACATGGTGACATACACACGGTACGACAGATTTCAGGAATCAAATCAGCATTTGTTGTGCAGGAAAAAGCATACTATTATTAACAGGATAGTTTTAGCCAGGATAACAGACAATGAAATCTAAGATACCTCATAACATTTCCTATTGCGGAACTAGGACTGGAATACCACAAGAAGATCACTGTAGTTCCCATGAATTATAAGGAAATGTTATCTCTTATCCTTCAGAACAAAAAAGATTTATTTGTTCTCCCTTAAATATGCTTTGGCTTACTTTCATAAATCCAACTAGGTAAGAATAATTCCTCTATCTAAAGGCACATCCAAATGTACCAACACAAATATATGTTTTGGAGGATTGTTTCCCCAAAACAATACCTCCAACAATAGATATTTTGTATTAACACAGACCATTATTATTTGCACAGAACAATTTACAGTATCAGCAACTATGTTTAAAAATAGCAACAACGATTTAATTCCACTGGACTTGTGCTTTCAGCCGCTCTCTCGGCAGATACAGACACATAGCAAACGCGAGAACAGAATCAGGATTTGTTTCATGCACGGCTCCTGCCTAAGGACTAGCACGGCTGCCCCTCGCAGGGCCTGCTCCGGCAAAGTCCCGCTAAAACATCTGGAATTTCAAGACTGCGTATACAAATGCATACCAAAATTAGCATAAATATCTTACTGCTGGCTTGTCGCATTCTTACTCAGCCACTGACTAATAATGACTTTATCTATACACACATATAAATGAGCTTTGTGCAGCTGAAGTAACCCAGAATACCCAATTACTTTCCTTTAATTTCATTTTATATCATTAGTTAAGTGGATAGTTGCTGTGCTGCAGCTGCTCCCATCTCCCTTAGCAACATTTCTACCGGCACATTTTTTATTTTTATATAATTAATTTCTCTAACAAGGGGGGAGAAATATTCATACAAACAAAAGGGGAAGCTGTCAATACACAAAGTGCTGGCGCATCCGTTAGGTAAATAAGCTGGAAAACTGATTTACTCTAATGATCTCCAGAAACTTTGGCTTTAGTCAGAAGTTTATTATATTGACAGTATCCCTTCAAAGGAAATTTCCAGTGCAGTACAGAAATTATTTTGATGTCAGTAGAACAAAATCAGTAGGGGCTGATGTCAGACAGCTGGGAACATACAGACGTTCTGCACGGCGGCCGTGGGAGGGAGCGGGGTCTGCCTCGCACATCGCAGCACAGCAGCAGTTTGCCCCTCGGGAGCCTGGCTCGCCTGCTCTGCGGCATCAGCAGCCGCAGGAAACAGTCAGCCTCTGCTTCCCACACGCCGAGAAGCGGAGGGAATTTTAAGAGAGCTGTGTTTCACTGCAGGCTTCTCACGACATCCTGCAAAAGCTTTGCCTGGGCGCTGCTGATGTGCTCCCACAGCAATGGCGTTTTTTGCAGCTGAGGATTTAAGAGCACTGGGCAAGACAGGTTAAGGGTGTCCTCTGAAAATACAACCACTGAAGAAGCCATGCTTCAGGGAAAGCATCAGCTTCTCTATTTCAAATACTTGTGGGATTAAAACCAACAGAACATACATTCATTTACTCATTTTTTTGGTTACTTTAAAATAAAACCTTTGTTTTGACATATCTAAGGAGTACTATACTGGATTCCTTTCAAGAGCCTGGGAAGTCTTAAATTTCTAATATTTTAAACAAGAACGTATAGTTCTTTTGTCATTTTTGGGATAAAAATGGGCCCCAGTTGAGAAGTACAGTTAAAATAGCAGATTCAACTGACACAGACAGCTCTTTCAGTCACTGAATAGAGGTATTGAAAATCATCAACAACTCCAGGAACTGCCCTGAGAATTCCTATCCATTCCTATCAACCAAATATTTACTTAGCATATCATCTGCTTGTATTAGTCTAATATGAGATTTGAGTCTTTCCTTAATGGCACCTTGTAAACAACGGTGAATTTTGGAAGGAAGTGGCTACAACTTGTGATCAATTCTGGATGGATTATGATTTATTAAAAAACAGTATCCCATTGTCACCCACCCTATAGTTTCTCCTCATCCCCCGTGTCCCATCTGTTTTCAGGGACCGCCAATCGCTGGACAACAGCAGCTGCAGTTAGAGGATGTCTGTGCTGGAACCCCAGCTGAGAGGTAGATGTTTTACCTACTGCACACCTCTGACATTTTCAGACTGCTAATTCCAAGTAGCCAGCAGAGGCCATGGGTGCACCAGCACCCATCTACCCACCCGCCCGCTGCCGCAGCACTGCGGGGCCCTCTCCTCCCAGTTCAAGCCGAGAGGAAAGGATCAGGCTGAAAACCTCAGGCCTGCTCCGCGGCGGAGTACCAGCCCACTGCAGGGTGCTCTGTCAAGAAGCACTTCTCCTTCTGCCCTTAAACATTTAGGCACACTATTTTTTTAAGATTAAAAAGCATGAATCTATTGCTGTGAGAAAGAACAGGAGAGAGGCAGAAGCAGCTTAACTTGTTTCTTTTTTGGCTTTTTTTTTTTTTTTGTAAAATTCCAGCTATTATAAAAGTAAGGTGCTTTTCACTGTCAACCAGCATAGCTCTCATGGGATCTAAAGTTTTTATACCTCACAACAGAGATTAATACCAATGATTAGCACCGGCAGCAGACTGCAACTCTATGACAAAGTCCAAGACAGTTCTTACTTTAGGAAAGTTATTTTTTTAAATACATTCTTGCAAAATAACTTCATATTTGGGAATCCTACCTAGGAGTTGAGCCTACTGCTTGCCGAGAAACAGTGGTAAAATACCTGGGTGCCTTTGACGGGTAAACATGACTTTTACGTTGAAAGAAGAACAGTTTCCATCTTCATTAGCTTTAAAATGATTGTTCACGCAGCACTGCTGCGACAGTGCGGTTCTTCACATCAATCTGCGCTCGGACATCCTACCCACATGAACGGATTTGTGGATGTAGGCGTGGCTCACAAAAAACTGCTGTGCTAACGTACGTTTAAGGCTTAGTGAAGCACTGAAATACCGTTTTGACAAGGATTTTTTTTCCAAAGCCTGGGCCTCCATTTTTTTCACCTCCCCTTTCATCTGAAAAGAAGGCTGGGATTTTGTGCATTCATTTTTCTGAGGCGAAGGAAGGTGTAACAGCTAATCCCAGACATACCAGCTCTGGCACATGATAAAGGACAAGAAAGTATAGGGGCAATAAATGGGTAGTAAGGAGGAAAACTTGATGACTGCTCTGTGTAAGAACCAAATTATGTAGTCAGGGATAAAATCCTGGCCCTTCTGCAACCAAAAGCACAATACTTGCTAAGTAACATACAAATGTCACTGTCAGCATTGTGACCCACTATTATTTCCTAAATGCTTTTGCCGAAAACAGCGTAACTCCTCTTGGGAGTGTTATTCTGTACACACAGCATCTCTGAAAGGAAAGGAATTCACGTAAGTAGAAATCTTGAGTACTATTTAGAAGGATTAAAAGCCTTTGAAGTATCTTCACTGCTTGAGTTCTGCAGGACTACTGATTAGTAAGGGTAAGCAATTACTTCTTTTATAAATACATGATCCTCTACTTTTTGCAAAGTATCAGATCTGTACAATTACCATTTGTTTTGCAAATACTTTCCGGGCCTGTCTGCAGTTTATGCCCTGTAAGAGTTACTTCTGTAGAAAAAAGAGAGCCATTAGACTGTGACCAAAACACGTAACAGAGGTAAGGAGAAGGTACGAAAGGCACTTGTGTTCACAGTGCAGCGTCAAATATTGAGAACTTCTTGCAGGCAGTTCTAAAATTCTTTGTATTTTGTGATCGCCGGTGATTTTGGATGACAGTTCAAACAATGCATCCAATTTTTGTTTGCCAAAGGGTACTTCTCCTGTTCGTTTTTTAATTTAAATATTAATCTCCATGCTGTCAGTTCTGAAATGATGAAGATGGATTAGCAGCTTGTCCAAAATATCAGCCAGGCCTTGTAGTAAACACTTTCAAGAGGCACAATGTTGGCAGAAATCTTTCAAAATTTCAGTCTGCAAGTAAAATGTCAATTAAAGGTTTGAAAGCCTTCTATGTTTGCATAGACTAACATTCACTTGTCCTGTCATGTGCAAGAAATTGATCGCTTTCGTTTGCATTTTCAGGTTCATCCACTTCTTCCACAGGGTTCTTTTCTGGCAGCCCACTGTTTTCTGAACAAGAGTTGTCATCTCCATCGCTATGATGACCTTCAAGACTGTGCCTGATGCCGTAAGCAAAGTAAATGAGGAAGCCTTGCAAAAGGGAAAAAGAAAATTTAATAGGGTTTTCAGGCAAGTAGTGCATCAAAAAAGTAGTTAGCTATTGCTCTCTGGCTGAACATATTTTCCAAAACAAGCTTCTTCTCCAGGTATCTGAATTAGAGCTCATGCGTCAGGTCTTCCCCGTTTCTATGGAAAGTGCAGGCACTAAATCACAGTGCATCATTTTTGCATAATTGAATGCTCTAACAGGTCATGGAAAGTACTGTCTGTAATTTATGGCTAGATGGAATTAGTATGATTTTCCATATCTTAAAGGAGACTGACTGATGTACTGGTAAGAAATCTGTAACAAACAGGTCTCTGCAAATTTTAACTATACTTATTCGGGAAAAAAATTGTGGCTTATTGGAATTAGTCCTATAACTTCGATTCTGTCTGTTACCTCAAAACTGTACCTTCAGTTTTGACTGCATATAAATACCCCTTCTGAGGCATGCTCTTGTTTTGATCAGAAATATCAGCTGACTCACTAAAACACACGCTTTTGTTCAAATATTTAAAGGAAGAGAATAAAATGTTCTAAGATGGGATTCATCAATTCTAACAAAAGAAGTGATTGAAATGAACAGAGGTACCTACCAAGTGCCATCCAGAAGCTAAATCTGATCCAAGTGTCTCCACTTAATTGTACCATCAAGTAAATATTTACTAGGATACTGAATGATGGCAAAAATGGCAATAGCGGAACCTAAAAGGAAATATTTCATACATCTGTAGCACTAAGTTTCATTTCTTGCATGTCACACCAGTTATACAACACAAACGAGAACTGACACATCTACTCACTAAAAAGAGTATGAAAATTTTCTTCTTGAAATATAGTGAAATTTTCTTTCCACTGGGTTAAACCACTGGTTTCTACATATCTTACACTTTCAGCATAAATTATTTTTAAAATAGATTCTCTAAGGCTGTGAAGAAAACTTTCCAGTTTGTGCTGAACATATACTAATGAATTCCCGATTCTAGAGCTGAAAAATATTATTTGTATATTTTTATATATTCCTTCTTTCTGGATTGCCCTCCCAATTCCACCAGATTCCTTGACCTTCTTCATATACTTCATTATTTCCATTAGATACTGCATTAAATAACTGATCTTAGAACATGAGTGAAAGGTCGAAACGGAAGGCATATGCTCTGGGAGGTACAAACTGTATCGTGGTCCAAACCACTGCACGCAACACAGACAAGTGACTGCACACTAATCAGTTTCTGAATTATTTTCCAGTTTCTAAGTGCTTAAATTGAGGTCTACAATCCCCTGGGTCTCAGCAATTTGCACTTTGGGGATGTGTTTAAAAGAATACCTAGAAGATCTGTGCTGTCAGATCCCGTGGCTGTGACAGCAGCTGTTCACACCAGCGTCAGTGGTACAGCCTTTTTCCGCAGCCATGCTCCTATGCACGTCACACATTCAGTCTGGGGGCAGTCAAACCCTTTCTCGAGTCCTGAGCAGATCTGGGCTGGACGGCGCATGCCGGTGATTCAGCCGTGAGCATCTGCTACCCTTACCTTCACCAAAAAACCTCCAACAGGGGCCGTGCAGTAATGAAAGACTCCCTCAGAAAGGACCATCTCCCTCCCTCTGCCCCTCTCCCACTCGTTAGAATCCATCCAAACCTCTCATTAGAGAATAACATAAACAATATGTTATTCACCATAAAGGCCACTTTCTGCTGGTTCTGAGGCTGCCTTTGGATGAGGAGAATGGTAACTATGAAGGTCGCCACCAACACAGCCAGAAGGCCAATACTCCAGGGCTCGAAGTTAGCAAGGAAATGAATCCCGTAAGTAGCGAGGACACTCATGCCACAAACTGAGCAAGCTGTGTGAAAAACAAAATGATGGAAATGGGAAAGAGGACACTCAATCTCTGCGTTGAAGAGGATGTGACTTTTAAGAAGAATGATAGCAGGTCTTCAGTATGAAATGTTATCATGAAAAAGTCTAATTAAACGAAAATATAGTAGACTACAGATTAGATCCATCAAGAAGTATAAAAGAATTCTGCAGAATGACACACTACTTATGACTGAAAGAAGGCATGCTACCACTGGATTTTTTATTTTGTCTTTAAAAAAATTCCATTTTTTATGTTAATGCATTATATGAGTTTGGACAGCTGAATACTTACCTAAGAGACCCACTAAGAAGTTAACGATGGTTGCAGTCTGCTCGGTAGGTAAACTGGATGGATTAATCAGGGCCTGAAGACTGAAGTGATTCTCTTGTATCATGTTTATCTGTGATTCACTGACTGCAGATTCCCTTTCAGATGCAGCCAAAGCTGCTTTTTCTGGAGAATACTTTGTTTGCTCGTAGGTTAAATTGGGTTGGTACCTATGCATAAAAGAAACAGGATAATAAAAAAATCAAGCTTACTTTGGGATTTGAAGCAATATGACTCTAGGAATGTATTTAAATACTAAATGCATTGCAGTAGAGATATAGAATTTCCCAATTTATAACTGCACTGCAACAGCATATATCATTAGTTACTATCATATATAAACAAACTATGGCAGCTCACTTTTTTGCTGTTTTTTGGGGGAGGGATTTTTGGGGCAGTTTTTTAAACTATGTGAATGCAGCAATGTGTCATATAAATGACCAGTCTCGTACAAAAAGAGGGGACAGGGTCTGGTGGTCAATGCAGGGAAAGGCTAGGGGAGCTTCTTTCTCACTTGCTTCCCGTACTGTAAGAGGCCTACTAACTGGCATAAACTGAAATTTTACATCTGCTTTGTTAGAATTTAAGTGTATTTTTTAAAATAAATGCATTAAATAAGTCACTATGGGATAAAATAGTCTTCTCTTTTAAAGTGAAAATTATTGCAACATTGAATTGGAGCTGAATTTAAGCTGTTATACTTTTCAAAGTTAATGGCTTAGCCTTAAGTAATAAAGACTGAGTTTTTAAGTCAAAAAGAGCAATACATAATAAAGTGAGCCATAGCTACCGATATATTAATATTATTCCATAGCTTTACAAACAGAACAGATACCAGAGTTTCACTGACAAGTATTTATAATCTCACTCACTGAGCGATAATATTTGCACTCTCTTCTAGGGCTAACACATCTTGAAACACTTGTCTGGTCTTATGCTTCTGACTAGGGTATGCAAAGCAATTTTTTGAACTTAGTCATCCTGTGAACAACCTAGAACATCTACACCTTTCACATACAGCCCCCACAATGTAATAGGCCTGATGTACAGCACAGATTGTATTCAGATCAAAATATCATCCACTGAATTTTGTCAAGCTTACATCTAGTACCTTTGGGACTAATGCTTGGACCAATACACCTTCTGGAAAATAAAAGGTGTTTATATACTGACCAACACAAAATCAAACACAGCAGAATACAAAGAATGTTTTTGACTCACCTAAGAATGAGGACACAGATTGCCACAAGTGAATAAGCAAGAAGTGTACCAATAGACATCATGTCCACTAAAGCCTTTAGGTCAAACAGAAATGCCATTATAGCTAAAAAAGAAAAGAGAAGAAAATGCAAAATTTGTACAAGGTTGACATAGAATCATAGAATTGTTTAGGTTGGAAAAGACCTTTAAGGTCATCAAGTCCAACCATAAGTGCTAAGATTAATACTAAGACCTAGTAACAGCTACGATTTTAAAATCTGGTCCGTAGAGTAACTTTACGTTGTTTTACTGACAGCAACATGAATGAAATCATGGTAATCCTTAAAAACACATTTTTTAAGTCATCGCCAACATTCCCAGACCTACTTCCCTGCAGCTGGGAATCTCATTCACATAGATATGCACTGATGAGCCGTACAGTCATGCTGCATAATCAAGCGATTCGTAATGGACTTATTTGGACGTAAGTATTGGCACACATGGCTTGTTGAGTTGGGGCTGTACTAAAAATACGTTTTTACAGAATAAGGTTCAGATCCTGCAACAGAATCTCACCAAAGCTGGGAGGATGGATCCCACTGCAAAACTGGGGGGAAATGGTCTGACCCAGTAAGTCACTGGTATGTAAAATTTCTGCTGAGCTGAGAAAGAGCTCTATGTAAAGAGGACTTTCAGAAGCTGTCTCGAATAAAAAAGGTGTTTTTTTTAGGGGGGGGATTAAATTGATTATCTTCCTAAAAAAAACTTAAGTTCAAGTGGCCTTCAGGAAAGGCCAGCAAAATCTCACAAGAATTAATATTCTTAAGACCAGTGAGATCAGAGGCAGAAAGTTCCATGATATTGAGAGTAAGTATAGCAGTTTTTATGTTTATGAAAGCTAATGCCAAATTCTTTTGTAGATTCTGGAATGCCTTTTTTTGTCTATGCTGTTTGCACACAGACACACATAGCTCATAAAGAAATTAGCACAAGCCATCACTAAATGAAAGACTAATGCTAACTGATTTGAAATATATGTGGTCAAAGAACTTCTTAAACTGTTTGTATTTTATTAACATTATTGAGATGCAGAAAGAATCTAAAAATACTTCATCTTTTGAATCACCAGTAATCTCAACATCAAAAGAAGCTATTAAATGTAGCCTTTATACACTGTTTTTATATGCACACACAAATTTTTCAATATTCAGAAATACTTATATATAATATTTGTCATGTGTTTGTTAATATATTTGTAGACAGGTGTAGAATTGCACAAACACACATTCCCCTGGTATTTGATTCTGAAGGAGAAAGCAAAATGTGATTTTCTGAAAACAGGACTGCTGAGTTACAGAAGTTTTATTTCATCTGGGAGTCTGCCTTTCCCATGAAGGAGGGAACACCATCCTGTTTTCTTTAATGACATCCTGGCATCGAAAGGCTACTTTGTAGCCCAGAATATTCTTTTACATTAGCACCAAACTGAAAAATGCCCGTAAGTTTCTGACTAAGAGAAAAAAAGACACAGTATCGCCTTTCTACCTCTCTTAATTCTACTCCAATTGTAAGAAACAACGCTAGATCCATTTACGGTGGAGAAACCTTGGGCCAATGCCAAAACATTTCTCTACGTGCAGGGTTTCGCCGTCGCAATTACTGCCTGTAAAGGTAAGTCACAGTAACAACATGTGACAAGTTCTTCAGCTTGACCTGATAACTTTAATTACGGGCCCAAACATCTAATCTCCTTAAAGCTGTGAAACTATCCATGCTATGAATGAACAGCAAAGTCAGATAACTGAAGCTGCTGCACACATCTGTAACCATTCTGGCAAAACTATTTCTGACCACGAGTTACCAAATATGCATCTGTTTTAAAAACAGGAGAAGAAATTACTCCTTCTCCAGCAGCAGATAATGCTGTCTTCAGGTGAGCTGCTGGCAGAGCCAGTTCCCCAGACTGTCTAAGGGCAGTCCCAGGGACGGCTGCTGCGTAGCTATAGTCGGGGCTGTAGAACTGTATCGATCAGTTCACCAGCCGGGTTAACAGGGTTTTTCCTTCTGCTCATCATTGCTGTGATTTCAGATAAAGAGGTTCGTTTCAACCCACATAACTGCACTTCTAAATTATAAATGGAGAAAAGGTCAATAACACAAATTTAAGTAATATAGTCAAAACAACAAAAGTCATTCTAAGCAATTTTTTTTTATATGCTGGCCAAAGAAAGGGGAACTGGTAATAATGCTTCATGTGGGAAATATCCAGACAACGACTGTGCCTTTCCACATTGCTGCCAAGTACACAGTGTGAGCAGCTCCAGTCTTGTGGCATCTGAGGATGACCCTGCCTATAAACAATAGTATTTTAGTCTCAGTTGTGAACCTCTGAATTGGATATCAGTTTTAGTAGTGTTGCTGAATGTCATAAGGCATGTATTTCATATCTGAATTAAGACTTATTTATGTGCCTTTGAATTAAATACTTCTAGATCTTCCAGTTTTCCTGGGGAATTAGACATCCCACTGAAACGACGATATCTGGGCACAACTACGTGTTCCCCTGAAAGAAGTACGGACAAAAGTGAAACAGTTGTATGTTAAAAAATTCTCTTTGTGAAACATTAGAGTTGGCAACAGCTTCCAAAATGCTGTTTTGCTAAAATATATGTGGGCATGTATGTGCATACATGAATGTGCATACTCACATAACCCCCCAACACACACACGTACCCCTCAACTACAATTTGCTAAGCCTATACCAAAACAGATTCCTTTTTCGTCAGGGAAAAATTTAAAAATCTTTGTATTTTACACAAAAGTTGATCCTGTTGCAAATGTAGAAATTTTTTCTCATGTCTCATAATAAAAATCATGACAGTTATTTTCCCCCATTATAGCTGTGATTAATATATAGGTGTACATCAGAGAAGGAAACCCTGTAAGCAGAGCACCAGCCTCAGGGACCCAGATTAAGTAACAAGCTTATTCACAATACAAGAGGCTAATATTAAAAAAAAAAAAATAATTTTTGAATTGTGTGACATTACAGACACCACCACCACCATGATTGGCATGATCTGGAGTTCTTACACCCTTTGATTACTTGGTAATTTTATTCCCATTGTACATGCAAGGGAAGTTAACAAGCAGCCCTTTTCAAAAATATAAAGTACCATGCACGTGCACAGAGTGTTTAAATCTCATGTTTAAGTAAAACGGGCTTTGAGAGCTTACCAGAGATGACCCCTGCTGTCAAGGTGGCAGAAACTGGTGCCTGCCTCTTACTCACTTTGGCAAGAAAACTAAAGAGTAAACCATCGCGTGCCATGGCAAACAGAATTCGGGGCAAAGGGAACATAGAGCCGAGAAGACTAGAACAGAAAAATGTATAGTTCAAACACAAGTTATTAAAAGCACAACGCTTTACTGGTAAACCCAACTACACAAAAAGAAAGCTTGGAAGGGTTAATGGGTTTAGGTATAATTTTGGTTTAGGCTCTGTGTTGCTGCTCTTGGTTTTTTGTTTGATTGAGTGATGTTCTTGGTTTTGGGTTGTTGTTTATTTTGAACCTAGGCTTTAAAAGCACTTGAGATTAACAAACAAATACAAAATCTGTGGTAGAGAAAAGGTTTACTGGTGGCCTACTTTACCCAGCGACAATCAGATTTGATCATTTCAGTCCAAAGCAAATCACAGCTGCGCAACAGTGGTGTATTTCCATATATGCAACGTGTTTAGCAGTGCACCTTTCTGTACAAGGATCAACTCTTAGTCTCACCTGCCACTGCACCAGACGATAGAGTAGCAACTAGTGGGGTCTTCGTTTTGGAACTGATTTGAGCTAGACATTTGAAAAGCAACCCGTCCTTCGCCATAGCATAGATTACACGTGGCATTGGGAAAATGGATCCAAGAAGACTGAGTAAAAAGCAAACACATGCAACATGGCAAACACAGTTCATGCAGAGTTGTATCATGGACAAGATACACAATGTTAATTAATGGCATGTATAGAAACAAAATTGATGATTGTAAGACAAAACCAGAAAGCCCCATAGCCCAAGATACTACAGATCAGACACAAATAGAAATTTCTCTTTCCCTGTAAAGTTGATTGCCTTTTTTTTTTAATTAATTAATTTAGGTGATGGAATTGCTTCATCAGAGATAATTCAGATCAGCAAAAGAACTCTAGCCATCACTGTAGTTCTTGGGTATTAGTGGACCAGGAACATGTTCCAGGACACACTAACTATGCAATTAAGCTTTAGTATTCCTGGAGAAAGTCTGTCAGTCAGCAGCAGCAAATCAACAAGCATTAGCAGCATCTCTTACACTCTGCATTTCCATGTGAAGCTGCTGATTAACCGTAATTCGAAGTAAGCACCATACAGTTGCACTGGGGCACGTTATTTCTTTCAATTAAAGCACCTCTAGCCCAGCTTCATTAAGATTGTTTCTTTTTTTTGGAAGAAGTAAAGCTAATTAATTTAGATTTTGTTATTAGCAGAACACAGAAAGCTGTTGATAACTTGAAGCTGTGTTTAAACATACTTCTTAAAGTAGGTGGTTTCTTTCCCTCAAAGCAAAATAACTGTAATTAAGAAAACCAAAAACATTGAAAGGACAAAAGGCACAACCATAGTCAGTATAACCTCTGCAGCAAGCACACTAGTTTTTAACCAGGTGAACGGTTGCCTTTCTTACTGTAGGGAATCGACTATATCACTTACAGAAGGCCCAGCTTTTACATACCACAGATACTAAGTACCTCCAGTAATACTCGTGAGACACAAGCATTGAGGCTAGACACTCAGGAGATCATTTTCATTGCACATGAACTGATTTTGATGTGTGAATGTCCCTTCCAAAAAAGAATGTTTCCTAAATAAGGGTGACAATTGATTTTTCAAATAAGGATACTGTTAAAATCCACTGCCGATTTTTTTGCTGTTGTGGCTTTGCAAAATTTATTTATCTGACCCCTCTTTAAATACATTCTCTTAAATAATGGAAATATTAACAAACATCTTTACTCTGAGGAAACATGTTCATGACATTACATGATAACAGGTAACTATATGGACCAAAAGCAATGATCCCAACTTTTTTCTTCGTTATACCTCTAAACTGAGGAATATGAAATACAATTTCCTTTCTTTTGTTCTATGCTGACATCAGTCAACAGGCTGAAAGATTAACCTCTCTGTATAACTGAATGTAATTCTTCAGAATACACTGGTAAAGGAGACTAGCAGTGCGAATTTCTGAAAAAGCTTTCTACCATCTCACTATTAATTTCTTTAATCTAGTTTCTGCTTATACATCACTTTTACTATTTATCAATACAGAGGAAAAATTCTGTAAAACCCTCGAAAGTGAGGGGACCATGACAACTATATAGAAAATAACTATAATCCCAGAAAGAACTGTGTAAATATGACATTATTCAGCCAGCTGTACAATTCTTCTGATGCCATTCTGGAACTATTTCCGTTTTCTCTCCCCTCCTACATCAAAATATTCCTTTCCTTTAAATTGCTGTCCACAGTCAGCGTGCTCATCTTCTTCGAGCTAATGCTTACGGGGTTATCTCAGGTACTGTTAGCAGTAGTGCTTGAACAGACATGTTGTGTTCCTTTGTGGAAAGGCAGCTAGTGTTCTTACCACTGAAGCTCACGTAAATTACTCCTTACCTGCATAAGCTCAGGTAGAAGACAAGCATCAGCATTTTTCTATCCCTAAATTCAAGCATCAAGCAATGTTCTACTCTATGAAAGTGTTCCTACCGCATTGTAATTGGGGTGTAATATATATGAACACATACTAATATGTCCCATGCCCTCACTGATCTTTTTAATCAAAATAACACATGAAGTTAAGGTTACATCCACAGTTTCACAAAGGGGAATAAATTATCGTATTTTCTACATCTCAAGTACCCACACAGAAACCACAGGAAGAGGTGATGTCAGAAGACAGACTGGCTACTGGAGGGAAACAGAGACAGGCAACAAAGATGAGGAGTGGAGCTAGTTCATCACCTCTTCAGTTTTGCCCACAAATACACAGAGCCCATAAAGCTGCTGAGTCATTGGGAGTGGACAGCAAGAAAGGGCAAAATTGGTGAGATTTATTTTGTCAGATAATAATGATAACTTGCAGGTCATATGTCTGAAAACACATTTTTTAATAAAAAACTTTTAGGTAATAAGCCAAAGAGGTGGAGTTCAATAACAGTACAGTTTACAAAAGGAACTTGAATGCACCTGCTGTGATCAAGACCTGCTTACATCTAAAACATGCTTATAATACTTTTTGCTAATCCTTTGCATGAACTGAGCCTTCAAAACGAACACAGGAACACACATTTAAGTGTCATATATTATTCATCAGCTTTTCCCAATAAAAATTAGTATTTCAATGTCTTTACCTTGTGGATAAAGCACAGAGGGATCCCACGGCTACAACGTATTTCGCAGGACCCCATCCAACATATTCAAATGCTACTGGCAGAGGACTTTTCTCATCTAGTATGTAGTATGGCATCATGAGGGTCAGTGCCGCTGAAACCCCAAAATAGGCCATGAAGCAGACGAGCAGGGACACCACAATTCCTATGGGTATGGCCTTCTGAGGATTCTTGACCTCTTCTCCTGAAAAAAAGGGAAAAAAAAACGCCCCACCAAAAATTCTGACTCATTTCCAGGTTCAGCTTTAAAAGGTAACAGCAAAGACAAAACATTTGTTAATCTAAGCCATGGGAATCATATTTGTGATAGAAGTTTTAAAAATCTGTATAAAAAAAGCTTAGTAACACGGAACAAAACTCAGTATTTTGTTGCCAGAAATAGCATTAAAAATATAGGTAAATGAAAATACATAAAATACATTCTGTATTTAGAGTACTCGGAGCCCATAATTTCTAGTTATTTGCCGACAATTTATAAGTTCAATGTAGTCACATGATTCTGTGAGTCCCTATAAGCCACATACAAGCCAGCCTTTAGGAGAGATAATTCATCTCAGAGAATTGTAAAAGTGAGCAAGTGATTAGCATGATTTGGGCAGAGAAAATTGTATACTAAGCAGTTCCAGACTTAGAAAGCAACCATTAATTTCTTTAGAACAGGAATAAAATAACTAAAATCTCCTCCTTCCTCCTCAAATGACAGCCACATTCAGGAATGAACTCAGACTCATTCTGCATGGACTGGAGGAGGTGTAGGAGAAAGCAAAGGACGAACAGTAGACAGATTGTTGTGTTGTCTGTGTGGGGTTTTTTTTCAAAAAAAGCATCTGGTACATATATACTTCTACATTTATACACACACATATAAATACTCTACCAGTTGTTGCAATGCAGTCAAATCCTACAAAAGCATAGAAACAGGTTGCAGCACCAGCCAATGTTCCTGTGAAACCATATGGTGTAAAGCCACCACTCCCGTATATACTTGTCACATTCTCATAGGATGAGCGATTCCTATCAAGAAGAAAAATACAGCAGAAAAATAACTTTGTTATTATTATTATTGGTAGGGCAAACACATGCATCCTCCTCCCCTATCACTCTGGTAAAAATGTTAAAATGCTTATTGAGACAGAGTTCTGCTTTACAAAACTGCACGAGAAGACATTTTTATGCCAGTGCTTGGAAGAAAGACAAAACGAACAGTAAATGGAAGAACACCCCAATCAAGTAATTATCATCGTAGTCACTTCGCAGTTTGCAGCAAGACATTAAAACACTAATGGTGCAGGCAATTCTTGCTGTCATACTGACATCCTGCAGTTAATACATGGATTAAGGATGAAAAGCTAGTAGCCTCTCCAATGGCTATGGACAAGAGTATTGATATAAGGTGATTTTTTAAAGGAAACTACAAACAAGAGAATAAAAAACTAGTTTTAAGGGAATAAAAAGTTTATCATTCTCAACAACAGAGCTATCAGTAGATACTGCAATACCTGCAATACCACAAAAGCAAGTATAACAGAAAATTGCTTGGAATATGAACAAGTAAACTGATTTTAAAAAAAAATTACTCTGTTACTGCCGTAAGGTTTATGAGATATTCTTCACTTATTTTCCAGTTGTCAGCATCTCCTTTCACAAAACCAGAAATCATAACGAAGAGTAGGACCAAGATGTTAATAGCAGTGAAAATTTTATTCACCCATGCAGATTCTTTTACTCCAAAGGATAAAAGACCTATAAAATAAAAATATTTTATAGATGTGAATGGTCTCTTAAACTAATAAAATGATTAAACTAATTAAACTAATACAATGATTTATTTTAAAGAAGATATATATGCAAGTACTGTCAATAATACTAAAAAAACCAGCACTAGATTTTATACGCTTAAAAAGCGGTACCACAAATTTGCTAGACTCTGTGAGAGCATGGCGATGGGCCAGGGCATTGGAAATTACAAAACAGAAACCTTCTGTAATTGTATTCCTTAAGTATTTAAAAGTATTTTAAGCAATTGTTACCTACTGCTTTTCTGAGATTCCAATTCATACCGCTATTTTACGTGAAGGAGCAAAAATAGATACAAGAATTCTATGCTCTTTAAAACAGATTGGTAGAATCTATTCTGTACAGAACAATTATTCATTAGATTAACAAAATAATCAAAACTATTAGATTAATAATGTGATCTGTTCACTCTGAGTTTTTCAGGGCATCCCCACCATACAGTAAGAGTCCCACTTCCTAGCTCGTTAAGAAAACCTTTAAAAGAAATGCACGCCTCCTGTTCATAAACACCGCTTCATAGAGATTCCAGAAAAAGGTCTGATACAAAATACGCATGCCTCAGATTGCAGAGTAGAGCATTTAAACAGTCTGAAAGTTATTCCATCCCATCAGGATCCTACTGTGTCATTAGATTTGTAACAACTGTAAGCGTACTAACAGTTTAATGGAAGAGCAGGCAGTGAGCAGACCAGGAAAAACTAAATACAACAGGAAAACCTCCACAGGTTCTTTGCCCTCTAAGCATTTCCACTAATATCACATACATGCTTTCCCTCATTATTTCGAGATTAAGTCTGAAAATTTTAAGCCTCTCAAGATAATGTCCAAAAAATGTCCAACTCTGCTAATGAGACATTTGGTATCTTGGCGTAGGACAGAAATTATCATGTGAGATGCTCAAGTTTTCTTCACCAATGGCATTTTTATTGGAAATAGGTGTATGCTTTCTTCAGCTTAGTTTCTCTGAAAAAAAGCAGTGTCTCAATCAGCCTAATGCAGTATGAAACATAGCATGTACATTTTTCTTAAATCCTTTCTGTAGGGGGAGAAAAAAAACCAAACCAGATTTCTGTGGACATTCCCTTGTGCTTAGCACATAACATTTTCTGTAAGACATCATCTGCTACTCCTGTGATTCAGCTTTGCGCAGCTCAGAATCCAATTACTCTGTCACGCTCAGCCTACACAGCCCTGAGCCATTCCCACTGCCCCTCCTCTCAGCGGCGTGAATTCCACCCAGTTAATTCACTGGTGGGTCAGCTGCTTACCACAGAGACCTGGGGAGGTAACTGGGAGCAGAAGCACAAGAGAAGTGAAGAAGGAATGATGGTGAGGATGAAAAGACAGGACACACATGAAAACGCAGGAGCAGTGGAGAACCACAGGAGAAATGTTTCCTCTTCTATCAGGAATCTCTCCTGCTGATGTTAGGAAGCAGCAATGGCAATGGAGAAAACAGACATACAATGGCACCATCTACACTAGCATTTTATAGATTGGTTTGTGGAGTGCTCTGCTTTTCAAAAGGTTGGCTTTTTCCTCTTTCCTTTGGAGGAGGTAAAAATGAAAGGTCCATTCCAGCTATACCAAATTCAATCCCGTCACTCCTGAAGACATAAGGGTCTGAACTGGTCCTATAGGCGACTTCAAACCACCAGCCTGGCAGAATGCTGGACTAAAGCTGGTCTAGTAAACTCCCTGATCTTTCTACGTGCAGACACGGGGGCCTCAGCACCAACTGTCGATGCTGATAATTCACAGGGTATGTTCTGTTTGCAAACATGAAATTCTTCTGAATCTCAAGGCATTTATTTTTAAAACTTCTACAAAATGAATGCATTTAAGTAATATTCTACTCTTAAAAATGTACAGTTAACTTCCTCAAGATTCCGCTCTACTTTTGCTACTCTCATGGCTTATGTTAGTGACCCTACGGCAACCACCTCAAAAATGTGGGGTAATGTTTCTGGAAGTATGGGTGTTGAGTCAGCTTGGGAATACCTACACTGCAATGTGACTCGCAGTGTAGGTACATCCTAAATCTTTTAAATAACGTAGTTCTCAAATGTTTTTCTATTAGGAACTTCAGCATCTCATGTATTCTTTGTTCACTCTTTTCTTCTAGTAGAACAAACAGAACCAAAAGAGGCAGAAGGAAGAAATTAATCGAAGATACAAACACAGCCACAGACGAAGGCTTACTACTGTAGGAGCTCATGGGTTTATGTACAGAGACCTACTAAAAGCTGAGGATGCACTGGCCACTCATTCTAGCATTAGGAGTTGAATGGAAATGTTTTCCCAAGGAGTGAGTCCAAAAAAGGCCCTCGTGACAGAATAAGAGAACAGAAGGTTATCCCATATAACTTATCAGTTTCACTTTCCAGAGGAGAAAAGCTCATGCCTGTTTGATCGAGAGAGAGACAGAACACAATAAATATTTGAGATATGGGTAAGACCTCTACTGAATACTGAAATATTTCTAGTGCTGACTGAAAACAAACTATACACTTTAAAATACACACACTGCTTCCCTCTCTCCTGGTGGCAGTAAGAATGTTTCCTTGTGGAAAGCAGTTGTTACATGCAAACCTACAAAGAAGTTGCAGTATTTGGGGGATTTCCAATCCCTCAAAAAGCTGGTGTCAATTTTTGTGATTGACGATACATGAGTAGAGACGTAAAAGAAACAGAACCGAGTGGAGTAATCACAAAGTTTACTTGGGTTTCCAGCCGGTGTGTTGGGCCATGCCAGTACCTTAGAGTGCCCTCTAGCTCAAACAAGTTCTAGGCTAGATAACTCTTTTGAAGACTTAAAAAAGGGAAAGTTATTTTATACCGAATAAGTTAGCAACTTAGAGGGAAAAAACCCCTCACAAATACCCACTTCATACACAATATACGATTGAAGGGAGCACATCACATTACCAAACTACAGAGCTTAACCTCAAAGTCCCTCTGAAAGCATTCACCAGCAATCAAGCCATAAACACCACACAAACCTGTATAATTTTCCTGCTCTCATCAATCTGTATCATGGGTTTTATAAAAAAAGTACTGTCAAGTGATTATTTCAAGTCTCATCTTCAAAAAAAAAGGGGGTACACATGAAAATTAGATTATATAAATTTAATTCCTACAGTCATTCCATCAATACACATATGCACATCTAAACATCTCATACATTATAAAGGTATTTCTGATAAAACACAAGCTACAATTTGGCATTTTTGTCTGTGAGAAACACTCTGACATCACAACCACCACGAATGAAGCCATATATGTGTCTTACCTGATAAAAGCAATATAAGGAACACAGCAAAGAAGTCAGGATACTCTGCTAGCCCAGAGTAATTCATTTTGAAGTAGGTTCCGAAGAAATGACCAATCTGTTTTCCAAGAAGTTCATCGAAGGTGCCACTCCAGGCTCTTGCTACGCTTGATGTACCTTCATAAAATACGTGCATGTTTAGGGTTTTGCATACGTACAAGGATACCATTATAAAACTAAGCATGTCGCTACCTGCATTTCAAAAAGCAGAGCTTGTGTTAAAACAGTGGGGGTTTTTTGCCATGGGATTTTAACATTATAGAATTTTTCTACATAGTTAAATGAGAACATATTATTCTATAAGAAAAATAAACAAATTTGTACCTAATTTATTCCCAAAATATTGCACAAATTATTTCTGTATCATTTATATTTTATGTCATTCTTGAAGACACTTATTTCTAAAGTTTCAATATGGTGTATGTTAAACAATATAAAGAAATGTAAGAAAGCAGTTTAAGAAAGAATATGAAGGAAAGCTTGTTCGCCTGGAAGAAAAGCAAAAAAATCACTAGGAAGAGGTATATTGCTGGAGGCAGTATTTAAGACTAATACTCTGCTCTGGTAAAGTGTGTATGTGGCCACGGCTAAATACAACCTTATTTTAAACACTCTCCTACCACGAAATACACTTCAATACAATACTCGAGCATATTGATTTAGTAGTGATTTGGGCAACAGTCCTGTAGTTAGGTACATGTATACAGCTAGGCGTGCTTATACACAACATAATAGATGCTTGGAACATGTACCTCTGGAAGAAAACATTTTTGAATCAGAAAACATTGTCTCTGCTAAAGCACTGAAACAGTGATTTGAATATCTGCCGTGTAAACATTTATTTTATTCAGATCTGGTGAACTATGTAATTTATAGGAATGTATGATAGGACACCGTTTAATTAGCATGAGGTTATAGTAACAAGTTAGTACTTAAATTTCATTACTTTATTGAAAGGAGATACTATAGTGATGGGGTCCCTGTAAATGTCCGTGCTGTGTGTATTCAGAAAAAAACCATGCTTCTTGATTTTACTGAAATTACTCTTCCTGACCAAAGACAGCAAAGAAATCCATTTTCATACAAGTTATTCAGTCCATGCTGTTGAAGACACACTGTCTGCAAAAGCATCCTGCAAAAAATCTGATTACGATGGTGATGCACAGGAGGAAATAACCTAATCAGATTACCTTGGTTATTTGATCCCAGTAGGAGTAAAAAGCAATAGTAGCTAAGTACAGAGACAGAAAAGAAAGACAGACCCAAATACATATCTTTTATCTGCTGTCTCAGAAACCCTTCAGACCTGTGTTTGTTCTTAATCTTACCTATAATGTAGGATAAAATGAGATTCCAACCAGTGATAAAAGCCCACAGTTCACCGACAGTTACGTAAGTATACAAATACGCAGAACCGGTCTTGGGAACGCGAGCACCGAACTCAGCGTAGCAGAGGCCTGCCATCACAGACGCCAGCGCAGCAATGAGGAAAGAAAGAACGATGCTAGGTCCGGAATTGGATTTAGCTACTTCTCCAGCAAGGACATAAACACCAGCACCGAGGGTGCTTCCTACTCCCAGGGCTATAAGGTCCACCGTCGATAAGCATCGGCACAACTTGGAGTCCTCAAGACTTTCACCACCGACGTTCTTCTTCCGCACCAGACACCGAACAAAGGACAAAGCTGGTCCACAGGGCAACATGGTGGATGTAGAGCTCTGAAAGAAAATAAACCATTATAGTGCGTAAAAAGGTAGCATGGATATTGGTGAAAAACAACTAAAGAAACATATTTGCATAAAGAACTTTAATCACACCTACCAATTTATACATTTACGCTCTTCTACGACATTAAATAAACTGGCACGTTTTTTCCCCAGGAAACATATTAGGGATTCTGTATTCCTAATTTTATATTTAGCACTTATTTCCCCAGAAAAAGACACCCATTATCTTTAGGTTTACTACACTGCTGTAAAAAAGCAGAAACTTTTTTCTGTTTACCTGCTGATGGCCACTTCTTAACCATTTCTAAAACAGAACCAGAAGAGACATCTAGTATCTCATATATCACAAGGACTTTTAAGATAAGGATCAGCACCAACATAAATAAGGATTTTTAAGATCTCAAACTCCAACACCAAGGCTATAAACACGAAAAGCTTCAAAACATAGCCTTCTGACAGAGCCAATGCAATCTCCTTTTGCCTTCAAATACATGGCTTTTGCCTTTAGGATTTGCTTCAGCAAAAACTGCTTGGAAGCAGATTAAAATAGTGTTTCTAAGCCCTCTCACACCACTTAAGTTTCCCAGAACTAATTTTCTTTACAAGAAATCTCACACAACTGTCCCTGACAATAATCTAACAAAATCTGACAGGATCACCGCTCATCCCACGCCAGCTGCAGTTCTTCAATATTCCAAGCGCACGTCGCAGCGGGGCGGATCAGCTGTTGTGCACAGGCTCAGGGTTTGTGACCAGCTAGGTCCCGGAGGCCAGTCTCCAGTGCCCGGAGGCAGGCAGCGCTTCTCTGGCCTGGGATACAGGTGCCTGCGAGGAGGAACAGCAGGGACTCCGCTTCTCAGCTCAAAAAAATGATAGCTGAAGGTCCAAAGCATTTGCTTGGGAGGCAGGGCATGGGCATCCCATAGAAAATAATACCGCAAAGAGGCAGCATTCGTGTACGAGTTCTGTCTTTCTTTACGTTTTCGTTTGTACTGCCAATGAGTAAAGAGTTTGGTAAGAATTAAGTGATAACATCTGCCATCTCCCCAAACTGATGCTTCTCTTTGCAACCCATACCAGAAATATTTATACTCTGATGATGATTTGTTAAGTGGAATCCTCCTGGGAACTGAGGAACGCTTTTGTTCAGACGAAGATATTCCGCTGGTAGATTTCTCCTTGGTCTGTATCCGTTTCCCAGATCAGCGAAGGGGCTTTCTGCTCACAGTGGTTCCATCCACTAACAGCAACGACTTTGCATCAGGATGGGGAGCTCACATAACAGCGTGTGAACAAAGAGTCAGAAACAAGAGAACTGCCATCCTGACACGAGATTGCTTGGAAAAAATCCCCTTGGGTACGAAAGAGAGAGATCTCCGTGCAGAAACGTTTTCTCCCTCTTCCTGTAATAGCTCCCCAAGCACACTCGGACATGCCACTTCTGTCTTCAAAGAGCATTCTTACAACAAGAGTCTCCATTCCCTTTCAAGGAAAGGGAAGTTGATAAAGGACAGTGAATGGGATTGAACAGCTCTGGGCAGCGATGCTTAATGCCCACTGGGAAGGTGCGAGCTGCCCCGGGACAGTGGAAGGAGGCAAGGCAGGCGGGTTTCCAAAGCCCTGCTGCCATGAGGCCGTGCTTTCAGCCCACCAGCCGCCCAGTGACAAGTGGCTGCCGGCAGCATGGAGCCTTCATCCACTGAGGAGATTTCACACATCAGCTTCAGAACTAAGGCGACGTGCCATGTCGGCAGACACAAGATAGCCACAAGCTCTTCCGAGGGGAATCAGCATTGAACTGTCCAGGCAAAATGCCCCGCTGTAGCTCCTGAACTCTGCCGTCAGAGCAGCCTTTCTCTGGGCCTGAGGCTGAGGCACTCCACTCCCCCAAAGCCAGGTTTGTCTACCCTGGGCTGTACTTTAACAGGTATTCCAACCCCGACCATTCTGTGATTCTGTGATTCTGTGATTCCCAAGGCCACCGTTTTTTTCTGTAACGACACTTCTGAAGCTGTGGCAATCACTCAGGATGTTATACCAATACACTCAGGAGGCTGTAGCCGATGGCGACAGGCAGCAACGCTCTTGTCACTCCCTGCCTTTCCTCTTCGCAATTTCAATGTTACAGAAACATGGCATTTTTTAAAGGAATTATTTCCTCCATCCCCCAAACAATAGTTCATTTGGTATTTTCATTAACAGGAAAAACTACTCTGGCTGACCTTGTTCTCACAACACTGAACAGCATCCAAGATTTCTGTTATTCAAACAGCATCTCAGATTGCTCTGCTCCTCTGCGATTTGGGACAAGAAGTCCTGAAGGTTATAAAGTCATCTGCTGCAGTAGCCAGGTGGGTGATATTATGGTTTTCTCTGCTGAGAATGAATCCTTGTGACAAAATAGGAGGGGTTTTTTTCCTGCTTCTGCTTTCTCTGATTTTTGTGGAGAGGACAGGAGGCTGGTTCTTGCCAGCCCCAAGCCAGTGAGATCAAACACTTGTTCTGACCCCAACCCACCTTTTCTTCTTTAGCCTTTAAAAACTGGAGCACAACCAAAGATAAAGATCAAGATACAAACTTTGTGTCTGCAGAGAAAAAAAAAAATATGATATGCATGATAAATGTATCTTTTTAGGTGTATCTACCCTAACACAGACTTGATGAACGCACATCTGTTTCCACCAACCACTGCAATCCAGAACATCTTACGCTGTTTCCTGTACTTACTATGCACATACGCATAATAAACTACGCCTGAACACTGCTTCACAACTTCTGTTGCGGTGTACCAAGAGCGGTGTTGTACCTCAGACGTGGCCCCCTTGCAGATTTCCCCCCCGAGACATCCCAAAACTCCAGTACTGACCACTTCAGACTTTATAGAAAGTATTGGAATCAGCTTGAAGAACTGATGAGCTTATGAGGATATTTGGCCTCCACACAGGACCAAACGACATAGCTAAGTGGGGACAAAGTGTCTTCAGAAATCACTGGCAAGCGTAACCTTTTTCTGAGGTGCCCCTTGTAAGACAGATCCTTTAACGCGTCGCCCGCTGCAGGAGAACAACCCGGGCTCGGATGCAGTGCTGGCGCGTCCCGACTCGCAAACACAGCTGATCAGAACGCTGTGGTGGAGCGCGTCTCCCGCTCAAATACTGACCCACAGAAGCAAAGAAGGTAGCAGCTGGGTGTGCCTTTTGGTGGCAGCATTGTCCTAGACAAGCTTACACTGACTGCAACCACACGCTCTCAAAAAGGGTCTTATTCCTGCGCCGGCAGGATCGGGCAAATCTCACCGTTTCCTTTTCTGTTGATCTTCAGGACAGAGAGGAACATGAAGCAGGGTAAGTGAACACGGGAAAAAAATGACCTCTCCTACTTTTTGACCAGCAGATCTCAGTATTTTCCTAATTGCTCCTTTCTGCTTCCTCCTAAGCAGTCTCACAGAATCACAGAACGACAGAATGGTCGGGGTTGGAAGGGACCTCTGTGGGTCACCCAG
>Ga0065711_1033918_pt1 | contig 24588 bp, 18 predicted proteins | sample Hoacrofraction12_FD_59098 | JGI IMG/M metagenome (GOLD analysis project Ga0065711, IMG submission 59098) | Hoatzin crop microbial communities from Cojedes, Venezuela - Epithelial fraction 12 v2 (version 2) | ecosystem: Host-associated > Birds > Digestive system > Esophagus > Crop | place...
TCTACCACACCTCCCAGTTTGGTGTCGTCAGCAAACTTGCTGAGGGTACATTCTAACTCTTCATCCAGGTCGTTGATGAAGAAGTTAAACAAGACTGGGCCCAGTACTGACCCCTGAGGGACACCACTTGACACCAGCCTCCAACTAGACTCAGCGCCGCTGATGACAACCCTCTGAGTTCTGCCATTCAGCCAGTTCTCTATCCACTTCACCGACCAAGAACCGAATTGTTTCAACATTAGAAGGGAAAGCTGTCTTTTCCCAAATGTATCAGTCTCACTTGTCCGGCATGAACAATTTTCTTATCAGTTCAAGAATTTCTAATCAGTTCAAGAATTGTTTTGTATTTATATTTACATTTGGCATACTGTTTCATTTGCTAGCTAATTAAATGAGCAGGAAACAGTTGTCCCTGTACTGCTGGAAACATCAAATCTTCAAAAATTTCCAGGTAACGTTTAGATAAAAACAAGACCTTTCAAACTACAGGATTTTTCTGTATGTTGTGGAGGAAATACAATGAAGAGAGACACTAAAAGACTGATGTTATCAACTTTGGAGGGAAGAGAGCTGGGTTCAAGTTGTGCTGTCCCTGACTCAGTAAAAGGTTTTCAAGCATTTTCACTCTGGATCTCAGAGCTCTTCCCTGCCAGAAGTTTCATTAGAACCAATACACCCCTATAAAAACATACCCTCATAAAAGTTACCTGACAAAAATCAGTGCCGTAAAATTGCTGCAGAGCTCTCACTCATGACTTTAACACTGTATGCCCTCTAGTAAAGTACTCTAAAAGTACAGTTAACGTGTAGCTTCAACTGTCTGATGTTATTACATTCTCAAGAGAAAATGACATTGTACTAGCATTCACCCACAGCAGTGTTTCTCTTCCCACTGTAAAAGCTGAATTTGGAAGGAGAACATGGAACTAGGATGCAACATTCAAGAATACAAACTGCTTCAGAAAGTTTAACTTTTGAACTCTTGCATAACTTCCTTCCTAAAGACGAGATTTGAAAAACTGATTCCCGGTCAGCCAGGCCACAAAAATTCTGGAAAACCTCAGTACACTGGTACTGGTATACTTTTCACCTCCTGCTTATAACTAACTTCAAAACTTATCTCCCCTATTGCAAAAATGTCACTAGTCTTTATGTGTGGTTAAGTGCTCTCATTCTAAGGAATTTGAAGGTATCTGTCTAAGAAAGATGGCTGGACATGAAAGTAGCCTAACAAAAGCTTAAAACAGCCAACCAGATCATTTTTGCCTGAATAAATTACATCCATTTTTCTTAACTTTTGCAGTATTGGTGGCATCAGGCCAAAACTGCGTTTCTTTTTCAGTTTCAAAACTTGGCATTATTACTTATACGTACAAAATGTGTCACTTGATTTGTGAAACAGGGAAAAAGAACATAAAATCATGCATACAAGCTACATCAGCAGATTCATACTTACCTGTCCCCATGCATACATATTGTTATGAGTCTGAGAGGGATTTACTTTCGAAAGCAGGAAACGAGCCTTTAAAAAATAAAATACAGGCAATAAATTAATCTTCTCAAACAGAAGTTTCTTGCATTCAGAAAAAATTACGTGTGTATGAAATACACCATTTCTATTATTTGGAGATAAAAACGTGCACAGATACCTATTTAGAAGAGCACACCTCTATAAATAAAGCCACTCCCTGGATTCTACAGCTACAGTGCAGAATTGCTAACAACTTCTCAATGCAGCAGAAAGTCAGCTGTTGTCTTTTTCTAAGCACTAGCAAAGCAAATGTGAATATCAACAAAGTATTAGTTAGTAAGTTTAGAAAAAACTAACACAAAGAATACTTCTGGTATTGGTCCAGAGACCCTGATAAATACGTTCTTGTTTGTCTTCCACAGCTCACACAAGGAACCTGATAGTCCAAGCCAGTACAGTAAAAATAGTAATCAAGAACAGGATTCACAAATTGGGCAAAAAGCTACTATTCAATATCTGGCTCTGTAGAAGATTAAAAATTCAAAATTTTCACTTGCAATTTACATACATTTTAGCAGAGAAATGTAAGTTTTCTACCAAAAAAATCTCATTACATTATTAACACATCACTTCCTAGATTATATAATATATATTTTACTGTACCTGGCTTCCTCCATGTTCTGTATCAATGTATCTAGGCATTGGAAACCTGGAATGGAGAATTTCTTGGGCATCATCTATTGGAGCTTGTAGCAAATGATGAAAGTTTTCATATTCCGGCATATCTTGGTAACCTGATTTACGCCACTGAGCTATGGTCTGGGTATAGGGGGGAGAAACAAGTTTAGAACTAATTCACTGATCTTTCTTAGAGGATATAAAGGGCTTTTCAGAGGAGAATGTGCCATTGCTGGCCTCTCTTCTATCACTCACCCCTTTCTGCCCTATAGTATGCAAGTTAGTTTTTACAAACCAAGGTGTGCAAGTAACCTGCCATTCAACTTCTTTTTTTTTACCTCTAACAATTTGTCATCCCTCTGTATTTCCTTTTCTTGTCATCCTTTATATGCTAAACATTTAGTTCATGAGGTCAAGGATACTATTTACAGTTCTCTAATATGCATATCTATTACACATAAGAAATAAATATTTACACTGATATTTATCTTTCAGGGCCTGCAGAGCAGCCTCCCCGCCTTCTAGGAGTGCAGGTTAACTGCTCAAGGTCAGCTCGCTGATACGGGCTGTTGTTAGGAAAGACCTGGAGGGAGTCTCAGTAGGGGTTCCCCCCTTCTTTGCTTGGCAGCTCTTCTAAGCTGAGGCTCTCATTCCTGGCTCCTGCCTGAGCTCCACTGCAGCTGTGCCTGCATCTGGCTATGCAGCCCACTCAGGGACTTGACTCCCCAGCTAGAACTTGGACCTGCCTCATCCCCGTCGACTTGTGTGAAGATCTGGACCGCTGGCCGAAACTGGCTACTGTCCGTGAACTGCTCTGCTTGCCTTGCTCAGGCAGTGTTGGGCCAAGTCCTCAATGGTGAGGCTTCTGCCTGCCTCGCAATCATGCTCAGTTTCCCCTTCCCTCTCCCTCAGCGAGCCGCCTGCCCCTGCTGCTTCCTGACAGCATCTTCCAAAAACATAGAGAACATTTTTCTGCCTAAGAAGCATTAAAGTTCAGTAACAATTTTAAACAGTGCAGCTATGAGGACATGATGCAGAACAGTATTTCTCAAACTCTCAGTTGGGAACCATTTACAGCTGCAAAGCAGTAAAAAGCAGCAGCTCAATTCCTCCAGGACAGCAGAGCACTAGCAAGTCACAAACATTTATTACTAACAAACGTCTGTCTACTCAACTGCCAGGAGCAGTTTCATTCCTCCAGGACAGTGCAGATCAAAGGTGACAGTAAAACCTGGTGTTCTGACTCCCTATCCCTGAAGAACTAAATCAGTGGTCTAAAATAAATAAGGGGGGGGCGGGGAGATGCAGGGAGTAACACTCTCAAAAGTTGGAAAAATATCGATCTAAAACAAATAATCTGCATATTGAAGCTAATTCATCTTAAACACGTCATAACAGCCAGCACCAAAACATCGAGTAACAGCAGGTATCTGTCTACAGGCATGTTAGGTCACCAAACTACAAACATGAATTAGGAGTCTGGTATCAGCCATGCACTGGACTGCTTTAGAACTGGGGCCTGAGTTTCATAATGTAACACTCCTACAGAGAAAGAGTATTTATGTAGGAAATGACATATCTTACCTCTCCGTGATAAATAAGGATCTGGAAAAAGGTGTCCATAAGCAGAATGCGATCCGGTAAAATGCTGCTGCTATCCAGAAGAACAGGCTAAGATTTAAAAACAAACAGAAAATTACCAAATTATGCAGAATTGAGCAATCAGACAGCATTACCAGCTTTTTGAATCAGTCACTGAATCTTAGGAACTTTTTCAATCACTTCCTAAAGCTCCATATTTGCTCATTTTCATGTTACACATCTGCAGCCCACACAATCTCCTTCTAGTTATCCAGCCTGATTCTGAACATCTAACTTCAAGAAAGCAATAAAAATTTTATTCAAGAGCTGAAACCTCTTTCATTATTCTGCACTTTTCTAGTCTTTCAAGTACCTCCACATTTACATATACAATACCATTTACTTGCATGATATTTCAATGCATATATATTCAGTAGTTATTCCAGTATAACATTTGGGGGTTGGGGGTTGTTCCGGTTTTTTTAGTCTTGTCCTTGCAGCTATTATTGCTATACATATACATCCACCAATACTGTACATAGTAAATACTCATGATTTATGAAATCTAACGCATTATTTAAGGTTTTAATTCACCTTTTAAAAGGCAGTGACTCTATATTGGCATGATAAGATTTAATTTAATCAGTACTATATGATTTAATTGGACCAATCTTATTAGAGATACCAAAAATATTAACTATTCCAAGAATCAAAAAAAACCATTCTACACTGAGGCACCAGTTCCCGCTCGATTGTGCTTCTGCTTTGCATGACCCATGCAACTACACGGGAGAATGACCTTACACCTGTGAGCAGCTCTTCCGAAACCATCTCATTAATTTAAAGTCCACTTCTAAAAGTTCTCTTTTTAATCCCTATGACAGCCTTAAAAAAAAAACCCCTAACAGAAGTCAGAATTCCATCCTGTCAAGATCCTTGCCTACTATGTTTATTTTCACTGTCTTACCATGACCTCACTCTCTCTTATCTGTCAGACTACTTTTGTTGCCTCCTATCTTACACTTCTTTCACAAGCTTCTTGGAATAACATCTTTTTATTTTAGGTTTACGATAAGGTCAGCTGGACGATTCTGTACCACATCTGTACTTAACAATAACCACATCAAAATTAGAAGCTTTGGATAACGGCGTTAAGATAGAGCAAATTTTGTACTTTTTAAAAAAACACCAACTTTTCTTTCAAATTCTACAGAAAAAGCACATTTTTGAAATAAAAACATTTTTGTTGATGTTTACATTCTGGCACCACAAAAATGCGAAACTCCTATAGCTCTCAAAAACTAACAAAAAAATACCATTCCTTAGTTTAAAACATCATCTCTTCACAAACTGGCTTTTGTTCTCAAGACCATGCTACATCAGAATTCTGAGATATGCTTCATTTACAGTATGTTCTAGACTAAATGAATATTCTTTCTCATGCAATAAATTTTAAAACAACACATTTTATAATGTGTAACAGTGAGGACAACAATCACCTCTCTCAAAACAGCACCTTTTAACCTACTACTGTTTTATACATAATAATACCTCTGGAGGTCCATTGAAAGAGTAGGCATAAAGAATGGGCTGAACCATGATAAGCGACTGGGTTAGATCTTGACGCATAAAATGATGACGATAGTATGAGCTCTCATCTGGACTGTTATTAAAAACTTGTAAGAAAGGAGATCTTCTCAAGTGAAACATAAACTGCAAAACAAAAACCATTTGTTTGAACCTTCACAGATAAAAAGGAGAGTTGTACAAGGAGAGAAATATTTTCCACAAACTACACGACACCAATGTCACAACAAAATTGAATTCCAAGTCCTTCAACATCTCTAACTTGTATTTGCACCTTTGCCAGTTTTTATATACTCTCATGACAGTAATACAGAGAGATGAGAATGGATAAACCTACAAAGCAGCTTTGAATTATGAGAAAAGTTTAATATTTCTTCTTCTCCTGTACTGATAAATAGTACAACTAAATATTGCCAGACCCTTTCCTTAGTCTTAAGTTGTACTGTTCCTACGAGGGAGGCTGCTGTGCTTGAACACAGAAGGTAAGTTATAGCATGTGAACAGAAAAAAGAACATCAACCACAGCAAAGCTGAACTTCATTAGTAAAATGGAAAAAGCAATCCTTTCATTGCTGAATCAATCTCTCCACAACACTTAACACCTTGTGACACACTGGTAGATAACTTGCACAGAAATATCATGGAAGTCTATGAAGAGTCCAAAGGCAACATATCAGGAACTATCAGAACGGAGGAATTTATCAGAATAGATTATTAGCAAAGAAACTATTCAAAGTTTAATATAGTCAAGCTCAAGATCACTTCACCAATGAAGTGTTTCTTTTCAGGTCAGTATTACAAATCACAGGAAGGAAACAACAAAGCTAAACCATATCTTTTCTCATATTTTCTGAATTTCTTCATTAAAACTGCCTTTAAAAAAACAGTGTCATTATCTGAATTGCAAACTGAGGTAACATGAGGATTCCATTATAGGAGAAACAAAAAATACACAGTTAGAGGAAGTTTAGCTGTAAGGACAGAGGGTAAAAGGGGACACTGCAGCACAGACATCAGAAGTGATTTGCCTAACGTCACATGCCAGACAGTAATGGGCGCAGGGGGTCTTTTCATTCTGGTATCCAGTGTAACGCCTTATTTTACTCCGTGGTACAGTGCCTCTTCCTTCACCAAGGAACCACCCCCTTTATCCCTTACAGACACCCTTTACTTCTACTCACCTGTGGGTAAAGTGAAAAGGTTTCTGAAAATCTGAAAGAGCTTGGATCATCCTTGTGATATTCTCCAAATTTCTGACACTGGAGTAAAAGAAAAATTTATCTAAATCAAGAGACATACTTGCTTAGTCTTGCTATTACTGTAAATTTGTTTGTTTTTAATAGACACCTGATTTGAGGTGCTTACAGCTTTGTAAGCAAACAGAAACCTAGCAAAAACACTGATGTAATTTATTTACTTAACAAGCTGTGATTTCCTTGCATTGCTTTAGTTTTTTTCTCTAAAATTGCTAAGCAGATTTAGATGATTAAACAGCCCTGGAGAACATTTAAAATTAAATTATTAATAACTACTTACAAGTAAGAAATAAAAAAACAGAAAACTGAACCTCTGAAAATAAAGAAATTCAATATTGTTTACTAGATACTTTGACTTCTTTTTTTTTGATAAAAATATTTCATCTACAATATCATTATAGGCAGCAGAAAATAGAGAAAGCTTAAATTCGCTAATCTCATGCTAGAATTTCTCTCAATTACTGGCAATTACCAACTGCTGAGGACTGAAGAAACAGTAATAAACAAACTAAAAACATATCTGCTCTTTTTTCCATTTAAAACAGAAAATTTTAGTTAACGTGCCATACCAATGAAGCATTCAGTTCATTTTTGTTTTGTTTTTAAAGAAACAATCACTGAACACTAGTCATTTAAGAATTATATGTCTGGAGACAAGAAACCATCCTGACTTTTAATATAGTCCTCTTTACCAGTCGTATAAGTTGCCTGTCCAGCCACCTAAGCACATCAGGCCCCTCTTCTGTCTCCGCCCTATACACTGCCAATCTAGCCATGAGAATCGCAGCGGCTTCCTGGTCAAAAGATGCAGCAATGTTTTGAATCTGTGTCTGTGCATCTGCCCAGCTGCAAAAGAAAAATACAAGTATTTGCATCACAGTGAAAGACGTCCAATCTCAAAATACCCCTTCAAAATTAAGGCAAAGAAAGCGGTGTTGGCAGTTTAACAAACTCATGCTGGAGCTTCAGAAATCTACTGGGTGTAAATGAGCAGCCTATCAGTTAACAATTCTTTGAATAGGTATTTCCCTTATTCATACAGATGCCATGCAACCAGTAAAATAAAATGCCACTTATAAATTATACAAAAAAAAAAATTATAAAAGGCAAGTTAAAGAAAACACTGTCCATGAAGCTAATCACTCATTCCCAGCCTAGCAGTTATCTTGTGCACCTTGCTTGTTCTTGTCAATTTACAAAGTGAACTATTAATCTATCCTTTTAGCAGTCGTCAAGAAAATTTTCCTAATATAACTTAAGTAAGTTAACAAGATATCATTATACATCCACTGCAACCTCTCTGAGAAGAAACAGCCCACAGAACAAGAGGGGTAACTGCCTCAAAGGTATGAGCATGCCGTCACCCCCTGTGGCACTGCATATCCCAGAACAACAGACTGGCTACAAAAGCTAAAGATTAAAAGGCAAATATATATCCTGTTTTTTTGAAAATGATTCATCACAAGTAAAGCATACTTTCTGGCAACTGTGGTCACTCTGATACGTCTCTGTCCACTGGAATGCTGGTATTGAGTCACAAACTGGATTGCACCACGTCCTCCTTGAGGAATGGGAGCATTGTGCTAAGTACAGGAGGTAAAAAAATTAAATAGAGGTGAATCTCAAGATTTTACAGTGACATTCAAAAATGTATAAACAAATTACTAGAAAACAATAAAATTCTTAGCAATAGGCAGCTCAAGTTACATAAATGCATTGTCTGGTGCTTTTATTACATTGAGTACCTTTACCAAACATGGCTAATAAACTTGGAGATCGTTAAGGGATGTTAGGAGCAATTGCTGCCTCCACCAGATACCCTTAAAGCAACCAGTGCTCTCTACTTCTACAATACTTTCAAAGGGGCTGTGTTACAATTGCTGATTTCATTAGATTCTATTTGAACACCAAGTGATTCATTAGAATTACAGGGCAACAAAACCAACACTACTCTAAAACGTTGACTAATGAATCCCAGAAAGTGCTATCAAGACATAAAGATTGAAATCCAGGTGTAAACTGAAATTTCAAAACTCTGGTCAGTAGAACTAAAGGTTTATACACTGCTAACAACGTAAGTAATTCCAAAAGAGAAGAACAGTTGAAATCAACTATTGCACACCATGACCAGCCCAGTTTTAGAGCTAGTAATAAAATGAGACCATAATACATATGCAAAAAGTAAAACGAAAAATGGCTAAAGTAAGTTCAAGTTTTCGAACCTTTGCACAGGTTATGAAGTGTTCAATACAGCATACTAAATATATAGAAATTACAGTCAACTCACATAGTTCCTGAGCTTCAAATATCTGGAAGAAGGGAAAGTACTAGAAGGAAGTAGCACATTTGCCTGTCATGTTTTTATGCTCCTTCACCGTACTGCCTCAGGGAGACAGGAAACCAGGCTGTATGCCCCCGAGGCACTTCAGTGAAGCCGATCTCTACTTGCAAATACTGAGCAATTACAGCAAAAATTTAAATGTAACATTACAGAGTAATTACCTTGTAACTAAAACACCAGAGAAATACCAAAAAGCACTTTTAAATATAGAGATTACAGTATTTTCATACAGTGCAGCTTAAACACTGACTGAAAAGAAAAATTGGACTTAGATTATTAACTCTATCCAACACGTGTAGAGCTCTTTGGTTCCTATTATCATATTCAAGAAGAAGATTAGCTCATCATTAAACTGTTAGGGTCCTTCTCTAAACTTTGAGAACACAAAATGGCAACATTGTTTGTATCCCTGCTACTGGGGGGAACCACACAAAAATACAGCCTTCAGCAGACACATAAAATAAAATGACTGTGTTTAGTATTTATTACCTGGTTGACCACCTCAAAGTACAGTGCAAGTGTTGTAGTAGGATTAAGTCCACAAATTTTCCACTGACAAGTACCTCCGGTTCCAATCTCCTGTAGAAAGATTTTATAATACTTTTACAAACCAGAAGTATCACCTTCCTTTGTGAAGTACAACAGCTGGCCATTATAGATAATTGTTTAGAACTACTCTGTCACAAGTTTTCTCCCTGCTCACTCTGTCAGCTTCTCAGACAAACTCTCTTTCAAAACAACTGCAGTGTTGGATGCAGAATAATAAAAAAGGAGATGGTTGCAAAAGATTAAAACATTAGAAAGAAAAGGAAATGGCATTACAAAAATGGAAAAAGCAAGTGAGAAACAGGAAAAAGTATTAGACTTTGTTTAAACAGTCTCAAGAGAAGAGGTAGGAAGCACATGTAACTGGAATGACTCTTCTAAGGCACACCAGTAAAACTTCAAGTAGATAGCTTACATAGTATTTAACATATAGTTACATAGTCTCTAGTAAGTAACAAGTTAACTATATACAAATAGTCGCTATTTCAAGTGACAATTCCTTTTCGTCATCTAAACAACATAAACACCCACAGAAACCATTTAACATAATCAGTCATCCATAATGGACCCAGTGAAACCAAACAAAACATTCAAGGAAAATTATACTGGCAATATTGCCACTGTGCTTGTGTTCACTGTTCAAAGCATTATGGCTAGATTAACTGTCATGTTACCACTTGCAACGACCTGCATGCATCTACATTTTATTTGTATGTTTTATCTCAAAAATTCAGATCATTTCAACAAAAAGGTTTTTGGAATAGAAATTAAACATGATATAATTGCAAGGCAACAGACATGAATTCCAGACATGACAGGACACCGAGCTGAGTGGTGTGGCTGACACACCTGAGGAATGGGATGCTATCCAAAGGGACCTGGACAAACTCAAGAAGTGGGCCCATGTGAACCTCACGAGGTTCAACAAGGCCACGTGCAAGGTCCTGCATCTGGGTCGGGACAACCCCCAGTATCAATACAGACTGGGGGATGAAGGGATTGAGAGCAGCCCTGCTGAGAAGGACTATGGGGTACTGGTGGATGAAAAGCTTGACATGACCGAACAACGTGCGCTCACAGCCCAGACAGCCAACCATATCCTGGGCTGCATCTAAAGCAGAGTGGCCAGCAGGTCGAGGGAGGGGATTCTGCCCGTCTAGTCTGCTCTGGTGAGACCTCACATGGAGTCCTGTGTCCAGCTCTGGAGCCCTCAGCACAGGAAAGACATGGACCTGGTGGAGCGGGTCCAGAGGAGGGCCACAAACATGATCTGAGGGATGGAACACCTCTCCTATGAGGAAAGGCTGAGAGAGTTGGGGCTGTTCACGCCGGAGAGGAGAAGGCTCCAGGGAGACCTGATTGCAGCCGTCCTGTACTTGAAGGGGATTTATATGAAAGATGTGGACAAACTTTTTAGCAAGGCCTGTTGCAATAGGACAAGGGGTAATGGTTTTAAACCGAGTGTAGATTTAGACTAGATGCAAGGAAGAAATTTTTTTACAATGAGGGTGGAAAAACACTGGAACAGACTGCCCAGAGAGATGATAGACATCCCCTCCTTGGAAACATTCAAGCTCAGGTTGGACAGGGCTCTGAGCAACCTGATCTAGTTGAAGATGTCTCTGCTCATTGCAGGTGTGGTTGGACCAGATCATCTTTAAAGGTCCCTTCCAACCCAAACTATTCTATGATTCTATGAATTCACAAGTAAATTTCTGTTACCACCTAATGATTTAAATATGTAGCTTAAATAAGGAGATGTACATTTAATTGGGGCTTTTTGTTTGCTTTTAACTTTTATTGTAATATATGCAATCACTCAGGGGACCAAATAAGAAAATCTGTACCAGACCAAAAAGAAAAAAAGAACAAAACCCCCTGATTATACTGAGATTTTTAGTTCACAAAGATGCAATCATAAATACAAGGAAAATTTAGGCATGAAAAATGCTTGATTAAAGCAGGCCACTTGTAAGCACTTTCATACTGGAAAGCGTTCTATTATGCAGATGGTTAGGAACGAAAGTGAGACTTCTCAAATGTAAGACATTTTGGTTACTTGCAGGAATTGTTTTTCATTAGTAATCAAACTCAAAATTAAACTGTAATAATACTATTTGATAAGAGAATAAGTGATGATTTAAGTCTGATGTAAATTTAAAGGAGTTACTTCAGAAGCCTGTAACAGTTTTATATTCTAATCAATTAATTAAATATGCATTTGGTGAAAGAGTTATACAAATGGAAGATGAGGTGAAGAAAAAGTGGATGTTCCCATGGTCTTGTATCCTGTTCTCTCAGTCTTTCTAAACAAAGAATTTTCATGGTTCTCCGTTTGGATAAAAGGACATAGCTCTGATTTTAACAATAAAGCATGCTAACTCACTTTCTACTTGGTTTCTGCTTTGCCAGCATGTAACTTTTCTGTAATAATTTTAAAGTAACCACTCAGTGGACAAACCTAACCAAGCAACAAGTAAACTGCAACGCCTAATACAACTTGAATCTAATCTAGCAGTAAACAGGAGCTTATCCAAAAAACAGCCCTTGCATGTATTTAATTTACACTTGGTAAAAAAGTAAACACTCTTTGTTCCACTTACGGAAATGTTTCATCCCCTCTTCAGATCCAAAAATTCTAAATACTTTTTTTACCATAATAGGATATTGCCTTCATTTTCAGCAAAGTTAACTTACATTTTCTGAGACACAAGGTCCTTTAGAGTTGAGAGAGACACAGGGTCCAATTGCTCCAGAAATCTTTACTTCTCTTGAGGTCTTCATATTTAGAAGAAAAACATACATTAATATGCTGCATTAAGAAGAACTTAGTCTTATTTTAGCATCAGTTAATGAAAACCTTAATGCAAATCAGATTCTTGATACCTTTAGGAAAGGTTATACCTATAATAATGCTTAATACATTTAGAGAGACTTTTTAGGTGCTCACTTTCTACACTTAATTACATATGTTTGCTTTATCAACTAGTACATCTGAAACATCAGCATGAACATAAATTAAAACATGGAGAAAAGCTGCTGTTCTTTATAAACCTGGGAGCCTAGAAAGTATACTGGATAGTGTCTATTTTCTAGGAAAGTAATTAAAATATTCACAAAATGAGATTAAAACTGAAGACTGGTAAGATAAGCCTGTACATACTCCATGCTCAATTTATACCCTCTATCTCCTGAATATATTTAGTAAAGAAAAATCCAGTTATTTACACTCTTCCAATGTCATTTTGAAGCGGTTTGTACAGTCCTCTAGAACTGGGTCTCCCTTTTCACATTTTCTAGGATATTCCAACAAATTTCACAAGAATATGTACATGAAAAAAGAGGGTCCAATTATTTGTCCTGGTAGTAAAAACTTAAAACAGAATTTTACTGAACAAGAAAACAGACTCATATTCTTCTACAAGGCAGAATTCTAACACTTTGCAAGATACGTCACGGAAGACCATATGTGAACCTACAGCACATTCAGCTCTAAACTACTCAGAAGAGTGGAGGTGAAAATGAACACTGTTAAAAGTGCCAGAGTGGATCCTGGTACGGACAGAAAATAAAAGGAAAGCTGTCCTGGACTATGCAGAGAACCTGGATGAAAACCCAAGGAACACTCATTGCTGATACCAAAATCTATACACACAGCATTATGAGTTTCTAACAGAGACATTAATTTTAGTTCAGTCTCACTTTTAGCTGTCACTGAATGCAGAGTAAGAAGGAATTAACATTATACCTAAACCACATTTACAGAATCACAGAACTGTAATAAAGATAGCTAGGCAGTAACTGCTATGTCCAAGCCAATTCTGACACATCTGTTTAGCATGTTCCTAAAAATTCCTTAAAGGACAGAGATTCCACAGTTCTTAGCCATGCTATCCCAGTGTTTAACTAACACACTACATTGTTTATTCTTACCTTTATTTCTAATGTGCCACCGAATCCCATTTTAAACTGTCCTTGCATATCTTTCGTGAATACTCTCTGAAAGGTTTGTTTGAACAAAGACGTATTGAAAGAGTCTCCCATTACCATGTAGCCTCTAGACAACAACAATAAAAGGAAGAAACAAAACCATCAAGTTAAAACAGATTACTTATTATGCAATAATTTACCACATGAGATTTATATAACTTGTTTCTATTAAAGGCTAAAAACTAATGATAGTTAACGGTAAGGCACATTTTTGCCTTCTTAAAAGGGACTACCATTAAATTAATAATTTGTGACAATGTTAGGGATGAATTTTGTAAGTGAACTCTTGCGCAGTCAGCATCTTAAGGTCATTGTGATCATAACATATAACAAAATCTTTCACCGGGAAAATTCTATACTGGACTTCAACACTACAAATATCTCACAACTTTGCCAAGCAAAGTCATTTAACTACTTCTAATATTCAATATTCCAAACCTATAACCATGCCATTTTGAGTAGTTCACTCATTATTTCAAGCTTAAATCTACGCTCAAGAAGCATGATTCGGTTTTATACTTGGCAATATTCTGTGGATATAACTGCAACAGTTGCCACATCATGAAATATCATAAACTGCATTTAGGAAACAGTCGTGGGAGGTATTATTGTTATTCATCCAAAATAGTAATTAAATCATATTAGTGAAATATGCTAATAGGTCAAACATTATACCCGAAAGAAGTTCTACAAGTTTTCAGGGGGATACTCAAAGATAGAAGACAATAGACGCAGGCAGAATCAGAAATCCCTCCCTGTATGCAGGATGTAACCAAAGAGGAAACAGGAATAGCTTTAAAAGCAAAGGACAAACTATACATTAAGGCTAGTTTTGCTGGAAGCACAGAAACAGGGCCAGGTCAGACACAAAAGCAGAGAGAAAGCGCAAAATTACACTGTAGTATATAGAAAAATACAGCTTGAGTTTGATGCAGGAAAGGAAAAGGAGTCAAATGCGCAGGCAAAGTTGTAAACTTAAATAACCTAAGCAGTGGAAACTCCCATGCTAAGGCTACACAAACACACCTCTGAAAAGAAGCAACCCAGCAGTGACTAGCACAGCCAAGCTGGCCCAAAACTCATCAGTACATGTTCATCACAGCCTGCGGTTGCATCTCTCATTCTTCTTGTGTGCCTAGATACGTAGCATGTGCTCAGGATCCTGTGTCACATGAAGGTATGGACAAGCAACCAAGAAGGCCCATTACGAACAGATACAGCAGTTACTAAACTGATAAGCAAAAGATGCTTCATTTAATTTTACCTGCAGTTCGTATTGACAGAGCTAACAATAAGAAGCACGAAAAATGTGCTTGGCAAAAGAATTCAGATGGAATGCAGAAGTCTAACCTAAAAATCAAATGGTATGTAAAGCAGGTAGCTATACTAGCAAAGACGAAACATGATGAGTGTAGAAAAGACTTTGAGAAAGCGAAAGAAAAAGAAAAGACAGTCTTTGAAAACATATGGAGGAAGAATTGGCAGGATGTACAAAACTAATGAGGTACTTCACACGCAAACAAGAGTCAAAAGTTATTCCAGACTGTCGATCTGCGTAAGAGGAAAGGTGAGGGTGTCATCCATAGTTACAGAAAATAGGAGGGTGGTTTCATGAGAAAAACTAGAATTTGCTTTCATCCCATTAAAATGAACTGATGGCAAGACAAGCTGAAGGGAATACAAGACCATGTCTGAAATGTAGAACTGGACAGAGGGAGCAAAAATCAGGAGCCTGATAATCACCGAAGACAGCAGTTGAACCTATGAACAACAGTATATAGAAGCAGGGCATCAACAAGACAGAAGGAATAACACAGGGTTTTGTACCACTCTTACGAGCAAGAAAAAGAAGGATGACAGGTCCTTATCTCTACTGAAACCTACAGCTTGCATATACATTGAAAAATAGCAACAGTACATGGGATAAATTGCCTGTTTAAAAGATATCCACCTTATTTAAGCCTCACATAGATCATACGGGGTGGGGGCGGGGACAGGACACCACGACAACAAAACAGCAAACCCCCTTCTGATTAAACCCACAATTCCAAAATTCTGGTACAAATGCAACCATCACAGTATAGCAGAGTAGGTCTGTTGGGTTTTTTGGGTTGGGTTTGTTGTTTGTTTTTTTTAAGTAGAATGTTTTTGGTAAGTGCTTCCTGTTAAACAATTTCAAAAAAAAAACCAAAACAAAAACCCCCTGCACCTTCATATACTACTTAAAAATGAATAGGCACATACCCAGTGTAGTTGGGACAACACTTCATCTCCAGAAGACCAGTCTGATCCAACGCACATGCATATATGTCAACAACATGACCATTTGTTGCAGCTCGATTAGCCAGGGCTTCAAAATGCTAAATTCAAGATAAAAATACAGATCATAGCAATTTACAACGCGAACTCTCTCTATCTTCATGTTAAATACTAAACTCCTAAAATTTTTCTAAACCAACATTATCAGACTTTATTCACAGCACATTCTAATACAAGTTAAAAGAATACTTTTTCCTGAAGTTAAATTAAGACTGGAATTTTCAACATCTGTGTTTTTTTCTGACCAGCTGAGAATCCAACTCACACCAGACAGACCAGTGGCTGCTATTTAAACTAGAAAATTACCTTGATCTTTTCTTTTTAAACTCTACACTAAGTACTAGATCCAACACATAGAACTGAATTTACTTTTCAAATCTCAAGTGTCTGTAACAACAGACACCTGTGACTGAGATAATCATTTAAGCTCCCATTATAATCAGTTAAGAGGAATTTAACAGGCTTTGGATGCAGTTCACCTGCCCAAACACACTTTTAGGATGAAACAAACTATGCCTAAACTCTACTGCCTAACCCTCCCCCAACTACAGAGACAGTTTTGAGCAACTATCTTAGAAGCAGCCAGCCTTACTCCAGATATATCATTTAGTCACAAGAACCTTCTCTGACTTAAACCAGGGAAAACGCCAAAGACCTTTAACGTAAAGCTAGACAAAGTCCTAACTCAATATAGCGAAATTTCCGAAGAAATTCCTGAAGCCATACCACTATTCAGAGACCGGTAAACTAAAACCCACATTTCCAATCTCTTTATACATTTGCTACTACTAACAGTACTTTACAATGCCAGGCAATGTAAACATTTACTTACTGGTAAGATGCCTAAAATATCACCCAAGACCATCTCTTACCTTCGTACCCTTTTTAACGTATTTAGCATTGTCTTTTTCAATGTCATGCCATGATCTTATAGGTAACTTCAATTCATCCCCTACAACCATGCCAGGTCCTTGTGTAGCTGGTCCTCCAATGAACATCATTATACGTGCACCAGTATTAGGGAAAGTGCACTGCAGGAAATAAAAGACAAATAAAAACATCAGGTTTTGCTACAAATTGAACAAAAGTAAAAGCTATGTGGGTATTTATCACGTTGATAAGATTATAACAATAACTGTACTTTTTCCCTCCCAAACTTAAATCTGCCATTAATTCAAAGTCTCAATTTCACCTCATTAAAATGCATAAACACCTGTAAGCATGTAACTGTAAGCATGTAAGGGACAATATCTATCAGAATCATCATCCAAATCTAATATGCACCAATTACTAAGGTTTTCACATACTGATTGTGGCAGCTTTTCTGCAACAAAATGACCCGTTGACATATTAGAACAACTGTAGTTAAAGCCATTACCTCAAGGAGCCCTACAGCTATAGAAAGAGCCACTCCAGAAGACCGTAAGGGCCGTTTTCCTTGTGGAACAGGCCAAGGGTCCCGTTGCAGTTCACCCAAAAGATCAGTGAGATTCATATCAATTTTCTGCACCGGTTGCAAAAATCTGTAAACAAATCCACGGAATTAGCTTAGATTCAAATTGTTAAATAAAAATGCTATCAGTTGCTCACTACCAATGCATTAGACGTACATTAGCAATGTCTAATTCTAGATTCTAGTCTGGATTCAGAGCAATGTCTCTGCCTCACCCAGACAGCGCAGTTTGGTATTACTACATACACAGCACACTCCGCTTAAAAAGTTCAGCAAAAAGCTTGTAAAATAGAAACTTGCTTAGATATATTGCCACTATCCAGAAAGAACCCTATCTACTCAAAATCACACAGCAGATGATGACCTACAAATCTCAAAAGGAAACTCAAGTTTAACTACTTCAGCGAAAATCAAAGATCAGAAGAAACATTAACGTATAAAGAACTTCTTGTGCTCTCTGCTACACAATGTCTACAAATGCAGCTATTTATTGGAAGGCAGAGACTGCAAAACTGTCTCTCTTTTTTATAATTTCACCAATTTCTTCTATGTCATAGTGGGATACACAGGAGAATCGTGTATCAATCCACAGTCTGCAAAAGAGAGGCAGAAGAGGAGAGGAGCAGAAGAGGGAGAAAAACACAAGGCAAAACTGGATACCCATATAAGAAACGGGCACTAAAGCAGCAATTAACACTTTCCAGCGTACCAACCAATAGAAGCATCATTATTTACATATCTATAATATGCCTATACAACCTTCTCTCGGGACATTTCCAAAGCACCATCCCAATGACTTTACTATTACCCATCAAGTCTTTCCTTCCCAGCACAAACTGTAGGAAAGAAACAGGCTAAAACCATTAGTCTCCTACTAAATTTGTGCCTGATCAAAAGGTTCGACTGTTAGTTCAATTTTTCATTGCCATAAAACGTAAGTTTTCCTGTAAATCAGTGTAGTCAAGGTGTGTTTTTTAAATGTTTTACGCACATTACCTGTTAGAAGGTGGTGGCTGCTGCACTTGAGGACCCCGACCAACTTGTGAAACGGGTACTTTTGCAAGCCCTAGCATTTCCTGTAGTCAAATACATAATATTTTACTACAAAATTTGTTATAGACTATTTGAAGTTCTTCATCATCATCACCTTGATGATTTCTTTTTGTTTGCTTTTGTGTGTTACCTGCAGCTGTTTTGCTGACAGGTCCTTTGTTCCTCTGAAGACATAACTTTTGGAGATTCCTTCACAGCCAAGCTCATGAACTTGCACCATTCGGCCAAAGGTAATGAGACCTACTAACGCCGTTGGCGGCAGGAGACTAAGCGACATTTGCATGGATTCCTTCAGAGCTTGCAAGTCTTCATCTTCCATGCATGTGTCCACAACATAAAGAAATATCAAAGGCATCTGAGGACCACGCTTTAAGAAACACAAATATAATCACATGAAAAACAGATCTTGTAGTATTTACAGGAGCAAAAATGAACACGTAAAGTACATTTTGTAAAAGTTTTAACTTTAATCAGACCAATAATGTACATGTTCCAACTAACTTGGCTCCCACTCAAGTAGTAATCATTATCTAGGGCTACCCCTACCATAATGAACTCTGCATAAAAATGAAATGCTTAATACAGAAGAAAAGAAAAAAATCCTTTCTGGATGTCATCATAGTTTTGAAGCATGTGCCAATTACATCAATCTTTTAATAAACAATGACCGTTTATTGCTCTAAGTGAAAATAATAGTCATAAAGCTATTCACAAGTATAAAATATTCCAACCTGCTGACATTCTGTGGCATTTCACCTCATAATCTTACTGTAGAGATCATCAGCTCTTTTTATTCTTTCTAAACTACTTTTGCTGTGCTATGAGCAAATATCGCCTTTGCTCTGTGTTACAAGAGTTGGCAAAAAGTAGAGGTTCTGTTCAGTCTCTGCTCTTCTTTTCATAATCTGAACACCTCACTGAAGTCTTACAAATTTTAATCCTCAAAAATGGAATTTAGAGATTACAACTGTACGGCTGCAAAGTGTTTGCAATTTTGGGTTTCAGGTTCTTTTTTTATTCAAGTAAGTGCTAGCCTAAAAAAGGATGAATATTAAAATTCAAACACCTGATTTTAACATGTATTAGCTGTTTTCTCTAACAGCTAGCCATAAAACTAACTTGGAATCATTCCAATGATTAATGAGAGCCGAATCAACAGTCAGCAAAATTTGAACTGAAATCATCTGGGCAAGCAACACCAGTAAGCAGATCCCCGGCACAAACACAAATTAAACTCCTCGTAAAGAAATAGACCTAACAGAAACATTGCTTTCAGAAGAGACCTCTCTTTTTTCTTTTTTTTTTTTTTTTAAACCAGTCTTATTAGCCATCCTTGTGTTCTTATAAAAAGTTGTGTTTTCTATTTCCAACTGATGACATAAATGTTCAATCTACTAACAAGCACATATAGACTCACAGTCATTAAAATAAAGTGAATAAATACAATTTAAATTAATTATTTTTGTATATTGCAAGGCTATAGATGTTAAAGATATTATTTAATGATTTTACCTGTACTACATATTCAATGCTGGAGAACTGAGGCAACAGTTCAGCTGGTTGATTCATTTCAGATATGCCTGCATAGGTAGGAGGAAACTATAAAAACACAGAAATTAAGTATAAGATTACAACTTCCACAAAACCAAAAACATATATATGGACTACCTTCCTCTGCAACAGATGTTCACTATTGCTATCATGAAAAAAATCTCAATGAAGTCTCTGAAGATGTAACTGCACACTCACACTCTTGCTGTCAATTTCTGTTCGCAACTGTAATTTGAAAAATGAGGATTTTCACTTTTACCTTATAAAAAAGATTTTCTATATCCTAACTGTTTCATTTTCTTACCTGGTTTCTCTGATAACAAAAGTTGCAAGCCCAGAGTTTTGCTCGATAATCCACTTGGCTATAAAAATACAATAAGAAAAGTTTACATAGCACAAACAATTCATTTTCCTCCACTGATCCTAGAATAAGTTTCTTTTAATTTTTCAAAAACACAGTGACTTTGAGAAAGCTTCCTCCTGATATATTTTGTCCTAAATACACATATTACAAATTCACACTAAGTGCAGTCTTACACAAATGTATCAGGCAAATTATTGTCTTTGGAGACGAAGAATGGTCTTCAATAAAAAGAAGCAAAATAGAAATTTTGGAATACAGACTCAGAACTTCTATTAGAGACTTCCTGCACAGTTTTATGCAAACAATTTTAACTCTCGTTTTAAGCTCAATAGCTAAAAAGATATCGCACAGTAACTTCTTACTTAAGTAATTTTCTAGAGGCAAAATGACTCTAGAATATGCCTCCACACATAATAAGACATCTACACATAAGATGCCTTATGACATAAGATGTGTAGATCCAGACAAATAACATACCTAATCATTAGATAAAAGAAATACGTTGAAAAGACTAGTTAAATGAAAGCCATGTCTTAAGTATATGTGTTACATATTTAAATCTACATGCAAAAACTTCTAGAAGTTCGAGCTGTGTACTCATGTGAGGAGTACTTGAACTTCCACACACCAGATCTTCTGCATAGTTTAACTGGCACTATTCTGAAGGTTATTTGCAACAAAAAATACTGGTATAACATATGTATTAGTTTTACCATAAGGGATTCAGAACAGCTCGGCACGTGGTCCTGCTGCACAAAACTGGCTCATACTGAATAGGAGGCAAGTCTGGCCGTTCCTTCAGTGGTGTGAAGAGGGCAGCCACCGGGACTACCATTCTTGTGGCTTCAAGACGACTTGAAGGCCAAACATTCCAGCTGAATCTAACTCCATCTCTGTCCTCATTCTGCTGAATAAATTCCAGGAAGGTCGTCATGGTCACCTTCTCTGTTTATCACTGTAATAAAGATATAACCATTTGCAGAATGTTGAAATGCAAACATTTTTAACAACTAAATATTTAATGTACTTAACGACAGTCACACATTCAAATAGTGTAACTGAGTTACAATCAATAAACACCGAGTAGTGCTTCTAAAATCCTAAAAGCAACACACAGAATTACAAGAAAACAAATTTAGGATGCAGCAACCTCTTCAAAATATCAAATATTTCACATGGTGCAAGTTAAATACATAGGGTTAATACAGCCCATCTTCCGACCACTTCTTGACTCCAGAAACAAACTCAGGCAAGAAATGTTGTAACTAAAGCAATAATTCTAGGGCAAGTCAGACATGCAGCACACCAACATACTATAAAAAAAGACTTCCTTACACCAAAAAAAAATGCACTCTGCTTGAAAGCCTCTCACTAAAATTATTCATTCTGATCATTATTCAAGAACCATTCATTCTTGCAATCTGTTTAATCCTCTGATTTCTTTTAAGAATCACATAGCAAAAGTATTTCTAGGTGTAATTGTTTTATGCCTTCTGCTGTGTCAATTTTCATTAGAATTTTGCAACCATAAATAGCCATTTTCAATAACTCATGTGGCCTACATGCAAATCTAAAGGAATAACAACACTGTATTCCACAAGACTATGTGCAATGCTAGGAAATAACTTTTTAAGAAGTACATGTGTCATATTCCACTACATTATTTTTCAGGACGCACCTTTCAACAATTGTTTGAACTCAAATTTACCATTTTGGGCACCAACTTAAGCTTTCAAAATTTTCAGCTACAGTTGCCCAGCAGCTGGAGCACTGAGGAACACAGATACAATTGAAAAGCTCAGCAAGAGCCTGTGAACACCTGTGAACATCTGGGAAAGTCAGCAAGAAGCACCCTCCCACCCTACGCCCCCTAAAAAACCCCCAGCACTCAGCTATATCTACACTGTCCCTGAATACTGCTGTGTGCTTCCCAGTACATTTTATAGTACACGTTATACAGGTTTTTCCAGCAACTAGGATATCTAAACTCCCACTGCCTAATAATTAAGAAATTACTACAAGTGTCTAAATGAACCACCTAGGAGGTAGCCTGTGAAAACGTGCCCACGTATCATTTTAGACTGTACTAAGTTGATGAATAACTTTAGACATGCAGGAATCCCTGAACTGAGATTTATATCAAGAATTCTCACAAACACACTGACCACCCTCTTAGCCTAGCAATTACACATGCTACGGAAGACTCCTGGAAAACTCTCCACCTCTAAAGACCTCACTCTCTTTACTAAAATTATAATGACACTGCACCTTTAGTTTCTATGATAGTGAAAAACTTTGCAAGATCTTTTAAATTATAGTTTAACTTAATAGTTTGGTTCGAATGCTCCCTTTTAACAAAACAGGTTAACAACACAAATTGCTGCAAGGCCATCAGGCTGAATGAGGCCATCGGGCAGGCAACAATAATGAGCAAAAGCAAATGAGCAAATTCTGAACTCAGAATTAATACAGAGGGATGAGAGAGAAGATAGTTCAGCTAAGAGGGTAAAGAACAGTCTGGTATCTGAAAAGGATCTAGAATTCAAGAAATTTCTCTCCTAGTACATCAAAATCCATCAATGTTTCACGCAAAAGGTGAAGGAACTTCATCCCTGAAAAAACGGGGTATTGATACCACAATCTGCACGAGGAAACAAACTCAAATACAACCACAGGCTGAATAACTGAACAATCTCTCCTTCCAAAATTATCTCCTGAGAAGACAGAAAATTGCAACTTAAAAGCCACTTCAGCCATTCCATAGGCATCTGCTATGACATTCATCAGCTCCATCCCCACACACTGCAACATGAAGTCTCGTTTTCTGCACTGGACTTTAAAGTCTTTTCTCCACATTTTACTCTAGCTACATTTTAAATGGTTTTACGTGGACATCATTTTTATTGCTCCACAGAAGACAATCTACAAACCCCGGTGTGCAGTGACTAATACAGTGCACACATATACACAAAAGACTTGTTGGATTTACTGCGTAAAATACCATTACTGTCTAGTAAGGTACGCACTTCCTATTCAGGAGGTAGAACCTGCTAATAATCAATTTTTGCTCTACTTTTTCTTCCATCCTTTTCTTTCTTTCCAAGAGTCAATAACACTTACATATTTCATCATATATCAAAGGTGAAACTCATGGTCTGATGAGTTACATTCAGCTTCAGTACCATTTGAAACTCAGGGTCTGACAAGTTACATTCAGTTTCAGTACCACTGTTACAGCTATCCAGGCACATTTTCTTGCGTAGGTGTGAAGATGTATTACATTAGACCAGAACAGCAAACCCTCATGACCTACAGGCTACGTATCAAACTTCACACACCTGAAAGCCACAAAATACCACAGAGCAGTGATTTTCAGAACAGCTGAACAGCAACAGCTCCCATGTTGGGCTGTTACTGCTTTAGCTTTGCTGTGGGACAGGGCACCAGGACTAGACCAGCTTGCTTCCTCCCTCCTCCTGCAGAGGCTGTACGTACCTCGCATCCCTGCACCATGGCAATCTCACTCCGTCACTCAAAGAAGCCACACCTGAATCACATAAAGCATCACAGGCTGACTACACCCGACTATGAAGACATGATTCTCAGGTAAATAACAGTGTTTATGTAATTACTCCGACTACATGCAAGAGTACAGTTAGGACTTTCAAACCATCACACATGTCAAATATTTGATACACCATTCTTTCAGATACCCTATAGCTGAATGGTTTTGAAATACATTACTTTGACACTACATTACTTTGAAATGCTTCTAGATCCAACTGCAAACAGTAATGATAGTTTCTTCAAAATAGATTATTCTAAAAGCTCCTCTTTCATCACAACACCTCTAAACATTTACACACCACACGTTTAAATACCACTAAATCAGTACAGTTCACTGTGCACTCTTCTTACTACAAATCTATTCTTTCAGTTTATTACATGTGAGCAATCTTGTAAAATAAAATAGATCAATAATAAGCCTTTAATTATTGTTTGATGCCAAAATCAGCACTTCAGATACAAATCCACTCTAGTCTCAAGGAGGAACTCAAACATCAGAGGAGAATGACTTAGTAGCTACCTAAAGCAACTGCGAGCTGTCAAACTGACAACGTAACAATTTCATTTTCACTCTCAAACACGGCCATCCTCCAAACCTGCTCTCCCAGTTTCGTTCGTTGAGGGTTTGGTTTTTTTAAAACATATCAGTGTATGTAACAACCCACCTAAATTAAAAAAGCACATACTCGAACGCAGCAGGGCTGGCCTAAACGCAGTTTTCGCGTAGCTTCACCCACAGCTCAAGGCACCGCTGTCAGAGCCCCCGGCAGCGGCACCAGGCCGCGGGTACAGCGGGGCTGCGGGCCAGCAGAGCCGCACTTTACACCCGGC